>Ga0257120_1000010_pt1 | contig 207484 bp, 206 predicted proteins | sample SI106_10metaG_FD_190153 | JGI IMG/M metagenome (GOLD analysis project Ga0257120, IMG submission 190153) | Marine microbial communities from Saanich Inlet, British Columbia, Canada - SI106_10 | ecosystem: Environmental > Aquatic > Marine > Inlet | place: Canada: British Columbia | collected...
GCGGCACATCACGTGCGAACCAGATGTTTTTCTCGATATCAGGTGCCGGTGTGTAGCCGTCGGTTTCTTGAGGCCAATGAAGGTTACCCGTTACAACAGTCTGCACCTGCAACTGGGATGGTTTCGGTAAAGGATCGTTGACTGAGATGAAACCGCGGTCGACCAAGATCGTGCGCCCATCAACCATGAAAGGGCTGATAATGCGGTAGCCTGCACCAACCGTTTTTTGGGAAACCAGCACCCGCAAGACTTCAGGCTTCATCAAGCCTTCAACGCTAACAGATAGGTATTTGTCTTCGATGGGATCAGGAGTTGCCGGCAAGGCAACGGGTGCCTCAACAATCCGCTCTTGGATCTGTTCAATGACCCCTTGTTTCCACGTCAGGCGTTGGATCTGCCAAGTGCCCAAGCTGACCAGTACAGCAAAGCCGCCCAGTCCGAAAAATACAAAGAAGATTATACGTTTCATAACGCCCTCGTCGGGGAAAAGAACAAGGCGCATGAGATGTCCCATGCGCCTTGTTGTATTAGGTATTTAGCGCCGATGTGCAACCGACACTATCAGGCTTAGATGCCCCACATGTAGACTGCGAAGAATAGGAACAACCAAACCACATCCACGAAGTGCCAGTACCAAGCTGCGGCTTCAAAGCCCAAGTGCTGTTCTGGTGTGAAGTGACCTTTGATTGCGCGGATCAAGCAGACCGTCAAAAAGATTGTACCGATCAATACGTGGAAGCCGTGAAAGCCCGTTGCCATAAAGAAGTTAGAGTAGAACTCGTCGCCCCCGAAAACCCAGCCTTCGTGGAGAAGGTGCGCATATTCGTATGCTTGAAGTGCGGTAAACGCGACGCCCAAGATGATTGATAGGGTCAGACCCATAATCAAATCTTTGCGGTTGTTTTCATGAACCAGTGCGTGGTGAGCCCAAGTAACGGCACAGCCAGATAGCAACAGTATCAAGGTGTTGATTAGTGGCAAGTGCAATGCGTCAACCGGATAAATCTCTGGAGCCACATATTCAGAACCAAAGTAATCTTCCATCGGGTAAATTGCGTGTTTGAAGAAAGACCAGAACCATGCTGCAAAGAACATAACCTCGGATGTAATGAATAAGATCACGCCATAACGCAGGCCGATTTGAACAACTGTTGTATGATCACCAACGTGTGATTCTTCGACAACGCGAGACCACCAAGTGAACATGACGTAAAGAACAGCAACAAAGCCGATCAAGAACATCCAAGGGCCTGAATCATGCATCCACAGTACGGCACCAAACAGCATAAAGAAGGCAGCAACCGCGCCCAACAATGGTTCAATGGATGGTGGTAGAATGTGATAGTCGTGGTTCTTTGCGTGGGCCATGAAGCGTCCCCTAGTTCAAGGTTGTGTCTGTGACTGCGTCTAGGGCTGCGAAGCCTTCGGGCAAATCAATTTCGTAGAATGTATAGCTAAGTGTGATGGTGTGCACGTATTTTGCGTCACGATCCGTCACAATTTCCGGGTCTACATAGAAGCTGACAGGCATCATAACGGTTTCACCCGGTTGCAATACCTGCTCTTCAAAGCAGAAGCAGTCAATTTTGTTAAAGAAATAACCAGCTTGGTACGGCGTGACGTTATAGCTGGCTTGTCCTGCAATAGGGCGATCTGTCGGATTGTGTGCCTCGTAAAAAGCCAGGCCCGCCTCACCAATGCGCATTTCCATCTCGTGGACTTCAGGTTTGAAGTCCCAATCCATATCGCTGTGCAGTGAGGCGTCAAACCTAACTTTGATGGTTTGTTCTAGCACATCGTCGGGTGCGACAGTCGAAATGCTGGTTGTGCCACCAAAGCCAGTAACCCGGCAGAACCAATCGTAAAACGGCACAGAAGCCCATGCCAGACCGCCCATCAAAACGACAAGCGACACTGTTTGTGCAACTGTTTTTTGTGGTCCGGTCAACTTTTTCACTGACTGATCTCGTTCGCTTTCGGCAATTCAAAATCGCCGCTGGTGATTTTTGTAAAAGTCAGCGCCAAAACCAGCACTACAAAAGCACCCAACATCAGGCCAACACCAACATTGCGACCTTTGCGGCGCTGATGAATTTCGTGTTCAACTTTAAGAGCCATTACCAGCCACCCAATCCCCAAGGACGCAACAGCGCCTCGGCCAAAATCGCACCAAAGTGCAGGAACAAATAAAGCAGTGAAAGTTTAAAGAACTTACGTTCGACGGCGTAGTCATCAATCTCTGCCGCAACTTCGTCACGGTTCCAAATATCGTATGCACCCTTCAGGAACACTATGTTCAAGACCAATGCCGCTACCAAGTACACAGGGCCACCGATGCTGGTAAAGCCCGTGCCCACAGCTAGGGCGAACAATACAACTGTATATCCCAAAATATGGCGGCGTGTGCTTGGCCTACCATGCGTCACGGTCAACATCGGGATACCTGCGTCGTCATAGTCAGAGCGCATAAACAATGCCAAAGCCCAAAAATGCGGAGGTGTCCAAACGAAGATCAATGCGAACATCAACCAACCTTCGATCGACATAGATCCGGTTGCAACAACCCAGCCAATCAACGGAGGGAACGCACCAGCCGCACCACCGATAACGATGTTTTGCGGTGTCGAGCGTTTCAACCACATGGTGTAGACCACGGCGTAAAAGAAAATTGTGAAAGCCAATAGGCCTGCAGCTAGCAAGTTAGCAGATAGCGCCAGCATCATTACTGCCATGCCAGAAAGCGCCGTACCGAGGTACAACGCTTCGCCAGCTTGAACTTTGCCTGCTGGAATAGGCCGTTTGACCGTCCGCTTCATGATCATGTCGATGTCTGCATCCCACCACATATTCAGTGCTCCAGATGCGCCGGCACCGATTGCGATGAACAGGATGGATGCGAAACTCACGACAGGGTGAACAGAAACAGGTGCTGCCAACAAGCCTACAAAGGCAGTGAAGATCACAAGTGACATGACCCGTGGCTTCATCAAGGCAAAATAATCGCCCAAGGAGGCCTCGGTCTCTTTACTTAGGGCGGTATAGCTGGCGTCTGACATGCTGCTCGCTCACGATTGGGGTGATGATAAAACTGTGCCGAGGAAGGCGGGAACCAGTCCCGCCCTACCTTATCTTAGTTAGAGGCTACGTTTACAGGCTGTGGCGTGCCCGCATACTCGTCGATCGCACCTTGCAACCAAGCCTCGTAAGCTTCTTGGCTTACAACTTTTACAGTGATTGGCATGTAGGCGTGATCTTTGCCACAAAGCTCAGAGCACTGACCAAAGTAGATGCCTTCTTTTTCGGCTTTAAACCAGAGCTGAGCCAAACGACCTGGCACGGCATCTTGTTTCACGCCGAATGCAGGGATGGTCCATGCGTGGATCACGTCAGCGCCAGTCACCTGAACAACTATGGTCTTGTTCACAGGCACAACAACTGAAGTGTCCGTTGCCAACAACCATTCATCTCGTGAATATCCCGCGTCAGCCAGCTTGGCTTCCATGTGCTCATCAAGAACAAACGCTGTTACGTTTTCGTCTTCAGCACGTACCGATGTATCAAGCGTCGCGTCAGAACCGATAAGGTAGCTGTCAAAACCAAAGTCGTGGTCCACATATTCATGTGTCCAGTACCATTGGTTGCCAATCGCTTTGATTGTCACGTCTGCTGTAGGGATCTCTTGTTGCTTGAACAGGATCGGCAATGAATATGCACCGATAAAGACAAGAACAACGATTGGCACAACAGTCCACAAAACTTCAACAGTGGTATGGTGTGTAAAACTTGCTGCTTTTGGATTGCGCTTTTTGTTAAAGCGGTAAATGCACCAAAGCATCAAAGCTGTAACAAATACTGTGATAATCGTGATCACGATCAAAAGTAGGTTGTCCAAAGCGTGGATATCACGTGCCAGTTCGGTGGCTGCTGGCTGAAAGCCCATCTTGCCATCAATCGGAGCGCCGATGATTTCAAGGTTTTCTTGGGCTAGCGCAGGGGCCGCCGCGAACGCAGCCAAAAGGCCGGTGGTGGAGAATAGGTTTTTCATGTGTCGTCCTGATCCAGTCATCACTGTTGGTTCGCATGGAAGGCAATAGTGCGAAACACGTTCGCCTCCCGTTGTATTATCCGTGCTTACAATCATATTCTGACTACAAGATAAAGATGTTCAGGCGCGGCAAACGGACGCTTTTTCACCAAATTCAGGATGAATGCTGAAAAAGCACCAATAAAATACAGGAACCAACAGATGTCAGACACCCATTTTTCGCCATTTGAGACCAATTTGGACCGCGAAGCCGCCCTCAAAACCCTACGTGAAGCGACAGCGGGGGCTGATGACGGCGAGTTATTCCTTGAACGCCGCCGTTCAGAGGCGATGGTTTTCGACGATGGCCGTCTCAAAACAGCCAGCTATGACGCCTCAGAGGGATTCGGACTACGTGCGGTTCGCGGCGAAGTCGTTGGCTATGCTCACTCAACCGAGATTTCCAACAGCGCACTGAAACGCGCAACTCAAACAGCGCGATTGGCTATCGCAGATGGTGGTGGAACTTGGTCGGACGCTCCAAAAGCCACTAATATTAAGTTATATACTGACGAAGACCCGATTGCTGGTGCAACTTTCCCAGTTAAATTGGACACACTACGAGCGATGGATGATTTCGCGCGGTCCTTAGATAAACGTGTGGTCCAGGTCACAGCGAGCATCGCCGCATCAATCCAAGAAATCGAAATTTTGCGCCCTGAAGGTGGATCAGTCCGCGACATCCGTCCAATGACCCGCGTGAACGTCTCAATTATCGTCGAAAAAGATGGCCGTCGCGAATCAGGAAGTGCTGGAGGCGGTGGGCGTGTTGGACTTGATGGCATGTTGGCCCCCAAAGATTGGCAGGACAAAACCCGCGAGGCCCTGCGCGTCGCATTGGTGAACCTTGACGCCGTCCCTGCACCTGCCGGCGTGATGGACGTTGTTCTCGGCCCCGGTTGGCCAGGTATTTTATTGCACGAAGCAATTGGCCACGGCCTCGAGGGCGATTTCAACCGCAAAGGCTCAAGTGCATTTGCGGGGCTATTGGGCAAACGCATTGCTGCCAAAGGGGTTACTGTATTGGACGACGGTACAATTCCCGATCGCCGTGGTTCTATCACTGTCGATGACGAGGGCACGCCCTCTGCCAAAAATGTGTTGATCGATGACGGTGTCTTAGTGGGCTACATGCAGGACCGTCAAAACGCGCGCCTTATGGACGTTGCACCAACCGGCAATGGCCGGCGCGAAAGCTATGCCCACGCCCCCATGCCACGGATGACCAACACTTATATGTTAGGCGGTGATGTCTCACCCGGTGATATTGTGAACGATTTGAAAGACGGTATTTACGCGGTTGGCTTTGGTGGTGGACAAGTGGACATCACAAACGGCAAATTCGTTTTTAGCTGTACCGAAGCATATCAAGTGAAGAACGGTGTGGTAGGCGCACCCGTCAATGGCGCCACGCTGATTGGCGACGGCGCAACGGCCCTGAAACAGATTCGGGCCAGAGGTAACGACATGGCGCTGGACCCCGGGATGGGCAACTGCGGCAAAGCAGGGCAATGGGTTCCTGTTGGCGTTGGGCAACCAACATTGATGATTGGTGGGCTAACCGTCGGAGGAAGCGCCGCTTAGTGACGCCTGGTTAAAAATGCATTTCGTATAAATGGCACCTTCTCAAATTTTTAACGAACCAACGATCAAATAGAGTCGGTTCCATTCACCCATCATTAACCAGCATCTCGCTATAACGTATCCAGCAACAGACGGAGCATAGGAAAACTGAACAGGGATCGAATCCTTCTCACACTCCCACCCACCTTGGAAGATGATCAGATTTATTGCCTTCGTCTGTTGCAATCAAGCCGGGTCGGCATTTCAACGTATAAACGTTTACTGATTGAACACGGCACTGCGCAGAACGCGCTGGCCGCGCTACCAGAGGTAGCGCGTGCCGCCGGTGTCCAGAACTATGCAGTTTTGTTCTGAAGGCGTTATCCATGCAGAGCTGAAGAATGAACGCGTGGCGGGTGCAACCCTCATCGATGACGCAAGCCCACTATATCCGCCTTGATTACGAGACCTTACAGATGCGCCACCCTTTTTATGAATTCTAGGCTATCGGTCACTCTTACAACGGCCTGCCATATCAATGGTTGGTGCACGCAACGCATCCTCACTTGGGACACGAATGGCAAAATCGCTGCCGGCGGAACCGGGCCCAGCAGGGTATGTAATAATATGGGGCCTTGCACGCGGTGTTGATGCGGCGACACACTTTGCAGCATTAGACACCGATACTATCGCAGCTCAGGCCGGCAGCGTTGATATAATGTATCCAACCTAAAACACCGAATTGGCAGGTAAAATTGCCGCCAAAGGCCTGCGCCTTAGTGAAATGGCCATGGGATTGCAGCCAATGGCCCGCCATTCCCCCAAACGAAACCGGATCATATCCGGATTACCCCAAGCCACAGTGATAGTTGAAGCCGCAACAAAATCCGGGAGCTTAATAACCGCCCGCAATGCGCTGGATCAAGGACGCGATGTTTTGGCTGTTCCCGGACATCCCTTTGATGCGCGCATGCTGATCCATGACGGCGCGACCTTGATACGCAATGCCGCCGACATTAACGAAGGGCTTGCCCCCATTGCCCCCCAACAACCTGCCTTAACTCTTCAAGTGCAAAAACCTGCAAAACACAATCTGCAGGAAGCCTCAAAACTGCACATGCAGATTTTGTCACGCCTTGAACCCTCCACGATTGCGAAAGATCAACTCATTTGCAACTTTACGACACCACCCGCGCAGGTGAACCCAATCTTGCTTGATTTGGAGTTGGATGGGCAGATTTCACGCTACGCTGGAGGGCTGTTAGCGCGTATCATTTGACGCGTTGACGAACTCAAATATTCAACACCCGTTGACAATCAGCTCTTGCGCAACACATCTTGCACAGCCATAGACGCCCAAAATTACCATATAAGGTGCCCCTATTTATGCCCGTAGTTGTTGTCGAATCCCCAGCAAAAGCGAAAACGATCAACAAGTATTTAGGCGATAATTATACTGTTCTGGCCTCATACGGACATGTTCGCGACCTTCCCCCAAAGAACGGTTCTGTTGATACAGAAAACGGATTCGAGATGCTGTGGGAAATTGGCAGCGATAGTAAAAAGCACGTCAAAGCAATCACTGACGCGTTGAAAAACGACAACGAGCTGATCCTCGCGACCGACCCGGATCGCGAAGGAGAAGCGATCAGCTGGCACCTGCAAGAAGCACTAACCAAGCGCAAAGCCATTAATAAAAACACACCCGTAAGCCGTGTTGTTTTTAATGCGATCACAAAGACGGCTGTAACAGAGGCGATGAAGAACCCGCGCCAGGTCGATATGCCATTGGTTGAGGCATACCTTGCCCGCCGTGCACTTGATTACTTGGTAGGCTTTAACCTTTCGCCCGTTTTGTGGCGCAAATTGCCAGGTGCCAAGTCCGCGGGCCGAGTGCAATCCGTTTGTTTGCGCATCCTGACCGAACGCGAAATGGAAATTGAAGCTTTCAACGCACGCGAATTCTGGAGCGTAAAGGCTCTTCTGGCGACCCCACGCGGCCAAGAATTTGAAGCGCGCCTGACGCATCTAGCTGGCAAAAAGCTGGAACGCTACGATCTGAAAAATGCGACCCAAGCTGAGTTGGCCGAACAGGCAATCAACAGCCGTGACCTGACCATTCAATCAGTTGAGGCAAAGCCTGGCACGCGCAACCCATCTCCGCCCTTCATGACCTCGACACTTCAACAAGAAGCCAGCCGCAAGTTCGGCATGGGCGCGCGTCAAACCATGAGTACGGCACAGCGTTTGTATGAGGCCGGCCTTATTACTTACATGCGTACTGATGGGATCGATATGGCACCAGAAGCCATCGCCTTAACACGTGATGCAATTTCTGCTCGTTACGGCGCAGATTATGTCCCTGACGCGCCACGCGTTTACAAGAACAAAGCCAAGAATGCCCAGGAAGCACACGAATGTATTCGTCCAACCGAGCTGTCTAAAGCCGTTGACGATCTTAAGATCATCGACGCAGACCAACGCAAACTGTATGATCTGATTTGGAAACGCACCCTTGCATGTCAGATGCAGTCAGCGCGCCTTGAGCGCACCACAGTCGACATCGGCAGCGAAGATCAACAGGTGACTTTGCGTGCGACAGGCCAAGTTGTCTTGTTTGACGGCTTCTTGAAAATTTACGAAGAAGGCCGTGATGACGTTGTTGTAGATGACGATGACAAGCGCCTCCCACAAGTTGCCCAAGGAGAAGCATCGGACAAACGTCTGATTAAACCCGAACAACACTTCACCCAACCACCACCCCGTTATACCGAGGCCACATTGGTCAAACGTATGGAAGAGTTGGGCATTGGCCGTCCGTCTACATACGCCTCAGTCGTAACAACAATCCAAGACCGCGATTATGTACGCAAAGAAAAGAACCGCTTGATCCCAGAAGACAAAGGCCGCTTGGTTATCGCCTTCCTGGAAAATTACTTCCGACGTTATGTTGGGTACAACTTTACTGCCAGCCTTGAAGAAGAGCTGGATGACGTAAGCGCAGGGGAACGCGATTATAAAGATGTACTCGCGACCTTTTGGCGCGATTTCTCTGCTTCCATCGCAGAAACCTCCGAACTGCGGATCACTGAAGTTCTTGAGAAAATCAACGACGTATTAGCACCACATTTGTTCCCAATGACGGAAGAAGGTGGTGACCCGCGTCTTTGCCCAAATTGTAATGTTGGTCGCCTCAGCATGCGCACAGCCCGTTCTGGCGGCGCATTCATTGGCTGTTCAAGCTACCCAGAGTGCAAGTACACCCGCGCCTTCGGCCCTCCTGGTATCGAAGATCCAAATGGCATCCCTCCAGAGGGCAAGTATTTGGGTGATGATGCTGGTGACAAGATTTCTGCGTTCAAGGGCCGTTTCGGTCCCTACGTGCAGCGCGGCGAAGTCACCGAAGAAAACAAGAAACCACCACGCCAATCGATACCAAAAGAATGGGTGCCAACAGAAGTTGACTTGGAACAAGCGTTGCGCTTGCTGTCCTTGCCTCGCGAAATCGGACTACACCCCGAAGATGGTATCATGGTTTGGGCCAATATTGGTCGCTATGGCCCTTACCTTAAGCATGCTGAAAGCACTTCGCATCGTGGCGGCACCAACGCCAACCTTGACGACATCGAATCCGTCTTTAGCGTTGGTATGAATCATGCTGTTCAGTTGTTGGCTGAAAAAATCGCCAGCCGTGGCGGACGCGGCGTAGCCGCTGCACCACTGCGCGAATTGGGCGAACACCCTGATCTGGGCGGGCCGATCAACATCATGAAGGGCAAGTATGGCCCCTATGTAAAATGGGAGAAGGTCAACGCGACCATCCCTTCTGAGATTGAACCCGAAGACCTAAGCATTGATCAAGCCGTGCAATTGATCGAGGAAAAATTAGCGAAATCGCCAGCCAAACGCAAGGCAGCGCCGAAGAAGAAGCCTGCGGCTAAAAAGAAGGCCGCGGCCAAGAAACCAGCAGCAAAAAAGGCTGCAGCCCAAAAGGCAACGGCCAAAAAAGCAGCGCCAAAGAAACCGGCTGACGACGAATAGTCAGCAGACATAAGATGGAGCGCATGACCGCTGCACTCCATCTCATCGATACTAACTATTTAGTTCATTACATTGACTCTGCTGCAGTGCAGCCCCAGAAACTGCCTAACCAATGTTTTGGAAGGGAGTTTCCATGAAGAAAGTCTATGGATCAACTGCAGAGGCCCTAGAGGGCGTGTTGTTTGATGGCATGTTTATCGCCTCGGGCGGTTTTGGCCTATGCGGCATACCTGAATTATTGCTGAATGCGATCAAAGAGGTAGGCACCAAGAACCTGACCTTTGCCTCGAACAACGCGGGCGTTGATGATTTTGGCATCGGTATCTTGCTGCAAACAAAGCAGGTCAAAAAAATGATCTCCTCTTACGTCGGCGAGAACGCCGAGTTCATGCGCCAATATCTAAGCGGTGAACTTGAACTGGAGTTCAATCCTCAAGGTACCTTGGCAGAACGTATGCGTGCTGGCGGATGCGGAATTCCGGGTTTCTACACCAAGACAGGTGTAGGCACTGTGATCGCTGATGGTAAAGAGCATAAAAACTTCAATGGTGAGACCTACATCATGGAAGAAGGCATTGTTGCCGATTTGGCCATCGTCAAAGCTTGGAAAGCTGATGCGACTGGGAACCTTGTGTTTCGCAAAACAGCCCGCAACTTTAATCCTCCCGCAGCCATGTGCGGCAAGATCTGTATCGCTGAAGTGGAAGAGATCGTTGAAACTGGCTCACTTGATCCAGATACAATCCACCTGCCCGGTATCTATGTGCACCGCATTGTCCAAGGTGATCATGAGAAACGCATCGAACAACGCACAGTACGGGAGGCCTAAGTCATGTGGGATCGCAATCAAATGGCGGAACGCGCCGCGCAAGAACTACAAGACGGCTGGTACGTAAACTTGGGCATCGGTATCCCAACTCTTGTATCCAACTACATTCCCGAGGGAATCGAAGTTACCCTGCAATCTGAGAATGGCATGTTGGGTATGGGTCCCTTCCCCATTTCTGGTGACGAAGACGCTGACCTGATCAATGCAGGCAAGCAAACAATCACTGAATTGCCCCAGACCGCCTATTTCGACAGCGCCCAGTCTTTTGGTATGATCCGTGGCGGTAAGATCGCTATGGCAATCCTTGGCGCGATGGAAGTGGCTGAAAACGGTGATCTTGCGAACTGGATGATTCCGGGCAAGCTGGTTAAAGGCATGGGCGGCGCAATGGATCTAGTTGCAGGCGTTGGCCGCGTAGTGGTTGTAATGGATCACACGAACAAGCACGGCGTCAGCAAAGTTCTCAAAGAATGCGCACTACCTCTAACAGGCAAGTCCGTCGTTGACCGCATCATCACCAACCTAGGTGTTTTAGATGTCGTCGACGGTGGACTGAAAATCGTCGAGACCGCAGATGGGGTTACAGAGGACGAGTTGCGCGCTGCGACTGAGGCTACGATAATCTAACCAAGCCAAAATGTTCATTAAAAGAAACCGCGCCCTTATATATGGTGCGGTTTCTTTCGTTTTAGTACGGCCCACTTAATTGCCGCAAAACGCAGCCAACTGAAATAAACTGTGGTGGTTTGTAGCTCAGAGCAGCAATGCCGCTCTCCGTGGATCTTACGCGGTTAGGCCCTCTGGCTCAGCCAAACCATTTGCACGGCAACAAGCCGTGATCGTATTCGCAAGCAAACAAGCAATCGTCATAGGGCCAACGCCACCTGGAACAGGTGTAATCGCCCCAGCAACAGCCGAAACTTGCGCGTAATCGACGTCACCCAATAGTTTGCTTTTACCCGGTTTGTCGGGATGCGGTGTGCGTGTGATACCAACGTCAATGACAACTGCACCTGATTTAACCCAATCAGCCTGCACCATCTCTGCGCGCCCTACAGCAGCAACTAGGATATCGGCACGGGCACAAACTTCTGCCAAGTTATCCGTCCGAGAGTGGGCAATTGTCACTGTGCAGTTCTCTTGCAACAACAGCTGCGCCATCGGCTTGCCGAACAGGTTTGAACGACCGATAACCACAGCGTTTTTGCCGGCCATGTTTCCAATCTGATCACGTAGAAGCATCAGGCAACCAAGCGGCGTGCACGAGACCAGTCCGGTCTCCCCGCTGGCCAGAAGACCCGCATTAACAACGCTAAGGCCATCGACGTCTTTCGACGGGTCGATGCGCGCAACAACTGCGCGCTCATCTAAATGATCAGGCACAGGGAATTGGCAAAGAATACCGTGAACACTATCGTCAGCATTTAGTTTATCAATAAGGCCAAACAAGACCTCCTCGGATACATCTCCTGGAAGTCTGTGTTCAAAGCTGTTCATTCCAACTTCAACAGTCTGTTTGTGCTTTGCCGCGACATAAACCTCAGACGCGGGGTCTGCACCCACCAGAACCACAGCCAAACCCGGTGTAATCCCGTTATCAGTTTTCAAGCGGGTTACATGTTCCCCAACTTGACCACGCACATTGGCCGCAAAGGCCTTTCCATCAATAACCGTTGCCGCCATTGCGCAATTCCTTTTGGTTTCTTTAGACTAAAAGACCCCCCACCGCCGGCAAGGGCAACCCAATTGGGCTCATTCAGAGCGACAAGCTCCTTAACCCTTATCGCTCTGAATTGTGACTTAGAACAAGCCTTCAACTTCGCCTTTGTCATTCAGCATGATGTTTTCTGCTGATGGTACACGTGGCAAGCCTGGCATCGTCATAATTTCACCGCAAACCGCTACGACGAAACCGGCACCTGCACTTAGGCGCACTTCGCGAACTGGCACAGAGTGACCAGTTGGAGCACCGCGCAAGGTCGGATCAGTTGAGAAGCTATATTGTGTTTTCGCCATACATACAGGCAGATGACCGTACCCTTGGTCTTCCCACTGCTTCAGCTGATCGCGAATTTTTTGATCCATCAATGCTTCGTCCGCGCGATAGATGCGCTTGCAAACAGTTTGGATCTTATCTGCCAATGACATTTCGTCAGGATAGATTGGAGCAAAGTTTGCAACATCTGCATCTGCGATTTCAGCAACGCGTTTCGCCAAATCAGCAGAACCTTCAGAACCAAGTTCCCAGTGACGCGACAAGATGGCTTCTGCGCCTTGCTCAGATACAAAGTTTTTGATCGCTTGAACTTCGGCGTCTGTGTCAGTGACAAAGTGGTTGATCGCAACCACAACCGGAACACCAAATGACTTAAGGTTTTCGATGTGACGCCCAAGGTTTGGACAACCGGCCTGAACCGCAGCAACGTTTTCGGGACCAAGATCAGCCTTAGCAACGCCACCGTTCATTTTCATTGCACGAACGGTTGCAACACAAACAACAACCGATGGTGCCAAGCCCGCTTTGCGGCATTTAATATTCATGAACTTCTCAGCACCCAAGTCAGCACCAAAGCCCGCTTCGGTCACAACGTAGTCAGCCAATTTCAAAGCTGTAGTGGTTGCGATGACAGAGTTGCAGCCGTGGGCGATGTTCGCGAATGGACCGCCGTGTACGAATGCTGGGTTATTCTCGAGCGTTTGCACGATATTTGGCTGCATTGCGTCTTTCAGCAGAACAGTCATCGCACCATCAGCCTTGATGTCACGCGCAAATACTGGTGTGCGGTCACGGCGATATGCCACGATCATGTCACCCAGGCGTTTTTGCAAATCTTGTAAGTCTTTAGACAGGCATAAGATGGCCATAACTTCGGAGGCAACCGTGATATCGAACCCAGCTTCACGTGGGAAACCGTTGGACACGCCACCCAAAGAAGCCGTGATTTGACGCAACGCACGATCGTTCATGTCAACAACGCGGCGCCATACAACGCGGCGCGTATCGATCTCTAGTGAGTTGCCCCAATAGATGTGGTTGTCGATCATCGCAGACAGCAATGAGTGCGCAGATGTGATCGCGTGGAAGTCACCCGTGAAGTGTAGGTTCATTTCTTCCATTGGGATAACTTGCGCGTGGCCACCACCAGCAGCCCCACCCTTCATCCCAAAGTTTGGACCTAGCGATGCTTCGCGGATACAAACACATGCGTTTTTGCCGATGCGGTTCAAACCGTCACCCAATCCAACCGTGGTAGTGGTTTTACCTTCACCAGCGGGCGTAGGGTTGATCGCAGTCACAAGGATCAACTTACCATCCTCGCGGTCCTGAACCGAGTTGATAAAATCTTGGCTTACTTTAGCCTTGTCGTGGCCGTACGGCAGAAGGTCATCACTGGAAATTCCCAGCTTTGCGCCAATCTCTTGGATCGGCAACTTTGTCGCTTCACGTGCGATCTGAATGTCAGTTTTATAAGCCATGGGATTCCCTTAGGTCGGTGATACGGACGATAATGCTTGATCTCGCATACACCTCAGCTTCGTATCACATAGGTTGCATTTCCGACATTTCCAAAGGTGGTTGCGGCGTCGAGTGCATTGCCCGTTTCTTTTTGGAAACCAAAGTGCACTAATAGCGCAGTTAAGCTAACGCTTTTCCAATCCGTGGCAGGCGGGCCTTTTTAAACAAGTTGCGCATTTGCCAATTTTCTCCAGACAGTTTGCGCGCAGTTGCCAGCACTCCGTCGGCGACCGAGTTAACGACTTCGGGTGACGCCTGCCAAATTTGGTACAGGTAACTATCCGGGTCGATACGTGTTAGGCCTTCTTCAGCCAAAATATTACGAGGAAAATCCTTGGCATTGACCGTCATGATCGAATCTGCTGATCCCGTAATAGCGGCTGATAGCACATGAATATCATTTGCATCAGGCAACCAAAGTCGCGCCTGAAGGCCTGGGTTTGGTGTGATTTCTGCCCGCGGCCACGCCGCATTCAACAGCGCAATCTCGCCGCGCGCGAAAACTTCAGCCTTAGGTCCAATTTTTAACGTCGCGCGGGCCCATTCTTCAAGGACGCGCGGCGACCATTGAGGTTCGAAAATCCCGGCGCGTGCAACCCCCAGCAACATATCACGGGTTACTGTTGGGAATAATACGCACGCGTCGAGGAAAATTCTCATAGACGGAAGAACAATGCCTTAAGGTATCCACTTTCCGACAATTGCGGCAGCAACGGGTGGTCCGCACCAGCAAAGCCAGTGTGGATCAACGATGCACGACGGCCACCGCGACCAATGCCGCGGACAGATGCCGCGCGGAACTGCGCAAGATCTGCCGCGTGCGAGCACGAGCAGAGACCCAAAATACCATCTTCGGCCACCAATGGTGCTGCGAGGCGCGCAATACGTTCATAAGCGCGCAAACCGGCTTCTACAGCTTGACGTGATGGTGCAAAGGCTGGTGGATCACAGATAATGAGATCAAATTTGGCGCCCTCAGCGCGCAAAGATGTCAAAACATCGAATGCATCGCCTTTGCGTGTGCTGAATTTGTCGCCAAATCCCGCAGCCACCGCGCCGTGTGTTGCTAGCTCAAGTGCAGGCGCAGAACCGTCAACGGCCATTGCAGATGCCGCACCGCCAGCCAAAGCGGCCAAACCAAATCCGCCAACGTGGCTGAACACGTCCAAAACACGCGCGCCATTGGAAAGGCGTGAAACAAATTCATGGTTTGGGCGTTGATCAAAGAACAGTCCCGTCTTCTGACCACCAATAAGGTCTGCCATGTAGGTTGCGCCGTTCATCGTAACAGGGATCGGACTTTCAGGTGCAGAACCTATGACAACACCAGATTCGTCATCCAGCCCTTCCAAAGCACGTGTACGTCCAGCAGCATTTTTCAAAATATTGTTGATACCTGTCACTTCTGCCACCGCAGCCGCCAACATTGGCAAGTGGGTATCGGCCCAAGCCGCGTTCGGTTGAATCACGCAAGTGTCGCCAAAGCGATCAATCACAACACCAGGAAGGCCATCTGCCTCTGCGTGGATCAAACGGTAGAATGGAGCATCAAACAATTGCTCACGCAATTTGAGCGCGCGTGCGATTTTCGTTACAAACCAGGCATGATCCAACTGTGCATCTGGGTCAGTGTCCAGGACGCGTGCGATGATTTTCGAGTTCGGATTTACCGAAACTAAACCAAGGGGCTGGCGCAATTCATCTTGCAATACGGCCAAAGCACCAGGGGCTAATGCCTTGGTCCGACGGTCTGTAACCATCTCATTAGCATAGACCCATGGGAAACCATGGCGGATGGCACGTGCGTTTGCTTTAGGCATAAGCCGTACTACGGGGCGGGTGATATCATCAATAAGGGGCGCTGTCATAGCGCCCCCTCTAGTCTGCTTTGCCCCTTGGGGGAAGCTTAGATATTGTTCAGTGTCTGCATGAAGCCTAATTTTGGGTTCTCATAGCCGTTAGCCGTCCCTAATTCTTGACGAATTACGTTAGCCAAATGTTGTGTAATGCGAACTTTCTGCGTTAGGCCCTCTGCCTCTGCATCAATTGCTCTTTGGCCTCCAAGCCCGTCCAGATCAGCTTTGATGGTGCGCGGTGCGCCAATTACGGCACCTGTTGAAAGGTCACGAATCTGCATCGCGAATATGATCGAGTGAATTCCACCTGTCGTATAGCGTGCCTTCTCAGTCAGTGCGTGAAAGCGTTCGACACGAACATCCAAGCCAATAGTAACAGCACCATCAAACTCTTCAGTCCCTTTTAGGAGGCCCGCGTCAAAGATCGCCTTCACTTGCTCATGGCGATTGCCAGCAGCGTCACCACGCCAAACAATGTCGCCACCAGGAAGGTAGCTATTACGTTCGGATACTTTGAGTCTTTCGGGAACAGTTACATTAATTTCCCCAACGCTGACTGATGGCATCGTCTGAGCGAAAGCAAGAGTCTCTGGTTCAAACCTTGCGTTGCGCGTTGCTGTGTCGACTGATGCACATGCAGATACCATTGCACCCAAACCCAGCATCATAACCAATTTCAAAATTTTCATGTTGTCCTCCGGCCGAAATTAATCGGCAATTCTCATTTACTTAGGACATATTTGCCCCTCAATTGAGGCAGTATTGCGACAAGTTAGCTGCATTTATGTGAAATTTTTCGAGACCAATTCGAGGTTCATCAAGAAATTGGTCTTGTTTTCATAGGTTTTAGCTTGGACGTATTCTTGAACGCCAGCCACCGCGCCGGCGTGGCGCGGACATCCCTGCCATACCTTCACGCATCACCTCACTCATTGGGTGATCTGGAGTTGGCTCGCCGTACTGAACCAATAGCAACCGCAATGTCTGACCGGTATCCTGCTCCATAGGCAAACTAAGTGCCCAATCTAAAAAGATCGTTCGGCATTCGCTTTTAGTGATGCCATCCATCCGATATGCCTCATAGATAAGACCCTTTGGATCGTTCATATCACCTTTTCTCATTGATCAACCTTGTCCTCACCAGAACCAACAACACGCTCTATCACATCTTTTGCAGCTTCAAAGTGGTCCACCAATGCAAACTCCAGCGTGATCAAGTCGTCATAGCCCATTGTACGGCAAACGAATGCCATTGCGCCTTCGCCAATGTCTTCAGGTCTCAATACACCGTTGGAAAGTAATCGCGAGGCCAATTGTAACGCCCAACACTTGTCATAGCAGGCCTGCAAAACCTGTCTGTCGGCGTCATCTATTAAGCCATGCGCGACACATGCCTGCAATCCACTCATTGTTTCACGAGCAGGCGAACTATTTAGCAATGCGCCCGCCTGAGCGAATAGTTCAATATCTTGCATGCGACCTGCGCCAATCTTGGGATCCCAGATGCTTTCAGGTGGCCTTGCCGTAGCGATCCGTGCTCGCATACTGGCGACCTCTGCCAAAACAGTTTTGGCATCGCGCGGGGAATTAAGGATACCCCGCCTAAAGGTCTCAATATCCTGCCCAAGGTCATTAGGCCCGGCTACGTAGTCGGCTCGAGTTAGGGCAAGGTGTTCCCAAACCCATGCATTGTGGCGTTGGTAATCTTGGAAACTTGCCCAACTGGTTGCCACCGGCCCTTGGTTTCCAGACGGTCGCAGACGCATATCAACTTCGTACAAGCGACCTTGGGCCATTGGCACAGTTACGGCTGTGATCATCGCCTGCGTTAAGCGCGCGTAATAAGATCTGGTTGCCAGTTGTCGTGGCCCCTGAGAGATATCCACATTTGCGGGATCATAGATGACGATCAAATCAAGGTCGGAGCCAGTGTTTAACATCCCCGCGCCTAGTGAACCCATACCAAGGACTACAGCGCCGCGCCCCGGAGGCGGGCCATACCGACGCGCGAATTCTTCAACCACTGCCGGCCAGATCGCACCTACCACAGCACGGGCAAGATCATTGTATTGAACGCCCGCCTCTTTTGTGTCGATCAATCCGCGCAATAAATGCACCCCGATCCGAAAATGCAGCTCTTTCGTCCACCGCCGCGCAGTATCAAGCTTGGCTTCATAATCACTTTCGCGATCCAAAACCTCCCTCAAATCCGACTGTAAGGATACTTGGCCAATCCATTCGCTGAAAAAATCTCCGCCAATAACAGCATCAAAGACGGACGCATTGCGCGACAAATATTGGGCCAAGGCAGGTGACGTGCTGACAATATCAACCAACAATTCAACCAACTGAGGATTAGCATTGAATAGAGAAAACAATTGAACGCCTGCAGGTAACCCCCGCAAAAACCCATCCAAAGCCAATAGAGCCTCCTGGGGTTTTGCGGCTTGGGCAAGGCGCGAGACGATCGCTGGCTTGATCCGTTCGAATACGGCCGCTCCCCTCTCACTACGCAAAGCAGGATAGGTCCGCCAGCGCTCCATAATCTCAGGATCAAGAATTTGTTCTTGCACCGCGGCCACCGCGTTAGGCGCAAAGAACCCTTCTGTCGCGTCATGAACTTCATTTAGGCGACGATGAATATCCACCTCTAGATCTGAACGGTTCATATCCATCAGTGCTGCAAGGCGATCAAATTCGGCTTCCGAAGTTGGCAAATTGTGCGTTTGAGCATCCCGAACCATTTGCAAGCGGTGCTCGACCGTACGGTGCGCCACGTAGTGATTAGACAGGGTTTTCGCCAACTCAGGAGCTATCCATTCCTTCTGCGCCAGCCCCGCCAACCCTTCGCGGGTTCCCTTCATCCGCAATTGTGGATCACGTCCACCCGCAATCAGTTGGCGCGTCTGGGTAAAGAACTCGATCTCACGAATGCCACCGCGCCCCAGCTTCATATTATGACCAGCCAAGGTGATCTGTCCGCCCAACCCTTTGTGCTGGCGAATAGCTAAACGCATGTCATGTGCATCTTGGATAGCTGCAAAATCCAGGTGCCTGCGCCAAACGAAGGGCCCTAATGTTTTCAGGAACCTATCTCCGGCCTTTATGTCGCCAGCCGCGGAGCGCGCCTTGATAAAGGCCGCACGCTCCCAAGTGCGCCCAAGACTTTCATAATACCGCTCTGCCGCCTCCATGGCGATGCATACGGGCGTTGCCGAGGGATCAGGGCGCAAACGTAGATCTGTACGAAACACATACCCCTCACCTGTCAGGTCGCTAAGCAAAGCGGTCATTGCACGGGTCGCACGAACAAACGCCATACGAGCATCAGCAAAGTCGCTTGCATCAAACCGAGTCTCATCAAACAAGCAAATCAGATCAATGTCTGACGAATAATTTAACTCATTCGCGCCCATCTTACCCATAGCAAGCGCAACCATACCGCCCGCTGTTTCGATGTCGTTTTCGTCCTGACCAGGTAATTTTCCGCGCTTAATTTGCTGAGCTATCGAGGCACGCATTGCGGCGGTGGTGGCCGTATCTGCAAATCGGCTAAGCGTTCCGGTGACTTCTTCCAAGGACCAGACCCCGCCAAGATCAGCCAAGCCAGTTAACAACGCGATCCTGCGCTTTGCTTGGCGAAGCCGTGAACCGACAACATCATAACCACAAGACAAGCATGCGACCAATTCTGTCTCAACCGCAGAATTCGGATTATCGAAGGCTGAAGCGATCCAATCCGCTTCTTTCGCAACCAAGTTTGCCAAATAAGGACTGCTGCCAGTTGCACCCACTATCAAAGCTAAAATGCCGGGAGCAATCCCATGAACCAAAGCAGCCGTTTCTGCCCCGCGTTCAGGGTCAAAAGGGCGCGGGCAGCGTGTCATTTCAGCTTCAAAACTCATCCTCCTACTTTGACTGCCAACATCGTTAGGTCAATGGCGGTTACACGCTACGAGACAAGGTTTTATTTTGCGAATATAAACAAAGCCCAAATGTACCTACACGCTCACCCAGAAACCCTTGGGGCCGATATTCCAATAAATGAAGTTAATTTGGCCAATGCCGCCTCTGAGATTCGGAATTACATACCTTCCGGCTCAAAGACTTAGAACTCAACGGAGGCACAAAAGCACATTTTCAGCTTTTCCATTAAAGAAGCTCAGAGGCAAAAAGCAAAGCTGAGTTTGATCAGTTCATGGATGATCGTGAAGGCTGGTCTGACAAAGGTGACACAGCAGCATAGTCTGAACCTTGAACTGAGTAGCCCTGGGGCCCTACACGGGGCTGAGGCAATTCTCTCCTAACCCGAGTGAAACATTGAAACACCTACCAGATCCAATCACACAATTCGCTTTCTACGAAGACGTTCCTGCCAAGCGGCTTTTTGCATGGGTCCTAGATGCGGTCATTATCTTGGATATTTGCTTTGTTGTACTGCCATTTACAGCCTTCTTTGGCATCTTATTTTAGCCGCTAATGTGGCTGGTGGTTGGTTTTGCTTACCCTACAATTACCATCGCAAACGGATCAGCGACATGGTGTATGAGGCTTGTATCGATCGAGCTGCGCAATAGCACCGGTGCGCGCCTTGATTTGACTGAAGCCGCGCTTCACACGCTTGGCTATACTATAAGTATTGATATTTTTTGCTGCAGCCTGTCTTTATTGTATTGATGTGCGCCAGTATGCGTGGTCAAAGTTTAACCGTCCATTTCTTAGGAACGGTCATGTTAAACAAACAAGCACGCCGGTAATTGCCCACAATTCAAACATTTACACACAATGGCAGTGTGCTAAAGTTGAATTCAAGTTTAAGGAACTGAATGCGCCACACACTCCCCATAGCGCCCCAGTTTTATGTGACGGCACCACAACCTTGCCCATACCTTGATGGCCGGACCGAGAGAAAGTTGTTCACAGCACTTCAAGGTGACAATGCACACGACCTGAATGACAGCCTATCCCAACAAGGCTTTAGACGATCCCAGAACGTCCTTTACCGCCCTTCTTGCGCAGAATGTTCCGCTTGCTTGTCTGCCCGTATTGATATCAGCTGCTTCACGCCAACTAAAAGTCAGAAGCGGGTTATCCGGCGTAATGTTGAAGTATCCAGACGCGCGACATCCCCTTGGGCGACTGAGGCCCAGTACGACTTGTTTCGCACTTATCTAGATGCGCGTCATTCCGATGGCGGCATGGCCGAAATGGATATCTTTGAATTCGCAGCAATGATCGAAGAAACCCCCATTCGCAGTCGTGTGGTTGAATATGAATTGAAGGACGAGCTGATCGCCGTCGGTCTGACAGACGTATTGGCGGATGGACTAAGCATGGTCTATTCGTTTTTTGATCCAGATCTCGAGCGCCACAGCCTTGGCACCTACTTGATCCTTGATCACATCCGCATCGCACAAGAAGCTAATCTACCGTATGTCTATCTCGGGTATTGGGTCCCAGGCAGCAAAAAAATGGGCTACAAAGCAAACTTCGCGGGCCTAGAAATATTCACTGGTGGTCTGTGGCAACCAGTTCCGGATCCGAGCAAAATATCCGCCGACATGCATCCCTTGTCCAACGATCCAATTTCAGAACAAGTCGCCAACATTCGCTTGCCGGGCATTCAATCCGCCCGCTGATATAAGAGAGCTTAGAAAATTTCCAAAATGGCTGCAGTTACATCGAGCGATGTACACGAACGGTATTTTGCCACCTTAGCCATCCTCAATTTGGAACCAGCAGCAAAAAGGCCACCCGACGAAGGGTGGCCTTTTTAGTCTGGTTTATTGTGAAAGTTAGTTCGGGATCAAATCCGGCAGGAACGTCACCACGCTCGGGAAGGTCCACAACAAGCCCAACCCTGCGATCTGGATCAACACAAACGGGACAATCCCACGATAGATATGCCGCGTAGTGACTTCCTTGGGTGCAACTCCGCGCAGATAGAATAACGCAAAGCCAAAGGGCGGCGTCAAGAACGAAGTCTGTAAGTTCACCGCGATCATGATCGTTACCCACTTAGGATCGAATGTGCCGCCATAAATGACAGGGCCAACAATCGGGATAACAATATAAATGATCTCAAGGAAATCCAGAACAAAGCCCAAGACGAACAGCACAAGCATCACGATCAAGAACACTGTGATCTCGTTATCGAATGATTTGAGGAACTGCTGAATATAATGTTCACCCCCAAAGCTGATAACAACAAGGTTCAACAACTGTGACCCGATCAGAATGGTAAAGACCATCGATGTCACCTTGGCGGTTTCACGTACAACAGGGGTCAAAACACCTGAAGTGAAAAGGATCCAACACGAGAACAGCAAGCCAAACATGGCATAAAGATAAGCACCATATGCAACGAAGAAGGCAAACCAGCTTTCAAAGCTCACGTCATCCTGATTTATCCGCAGGTCGAAATTCACGCCTACAAGGATACAAACCCCAATTGCTAGCGTGGACCAGATGATCACCTTTGGTGAACGATCTGTGTCAGACAATTTACGATAGGCTGCCAACATGATCGCGCCCCCTGCCCCAAGTGCAGCGGCTGGCGTCGGGTTGGTGATACCACCCAAAATCGAACCAAGAACCGCAACGATCAGCATCAGCGGTGGGAAGACAACGCGGATCAACTCATTCTTGGCACACATCGCGCCGGCATGAACGACACCGTAAAGGACCGCCACGAAGGGTAAAAACATGATCACAACGTAAGAACCAGGCGAATTGGAAGGACCCAAAATAACAATGTCCACCAACAATGCGACCAAGACACCAATGCCACCGATGATAAGAGGCCGCGTATTCGACGATGGGGAAACCCCGCGTCCGATCACCATCACAAGGCTAAACAACAACAATAAGATTGCCGTGCCAGTACCAATGGGTGCCGCGCCATCGATCTTGGCCTGTTGTGCAATCGCGAATGCTTCTTCGGACAGACGTTCGGATTGGACGACCCCACCAGCAGCCTCAATTGCGACTTGTTGCGCGATGGCTGCATCCCATGCTGGAAGGCCATGCAATTCGATCATTGCAACCTTACACGCCTCAGACACATTGGTCCGCAGTGATGCACTATCTCCAATGTCAGAGAACGCTGAGATCACGGTGCTTTGGCCGCCGATAATACCCAAATTCCCCAAAAGAACTGTTCCTACAATCAAAGCGATTGGTACGAAAAGGAAGAATGTCATTGCTTCATTGCGTGTGATGGGTTCGGAACTTGTTGTGCCCATCTGTACCGCTGGTGCCTTGCTGGGATTAAGCAAAGCGTATCCAAATGCATAAAGCGCATAAAGAACGGCCAGCAAGATCCCTGGTACCAATGCCGCCTGGAACAAGGTGCCAACAGATAGAACCGCAGGTTCCCCAAGATAGCTTAGAGCATCTGTACAGCCAACTGAAATTGCGCGGGCTTCTTGTGCTGAGGAATACAAATCCCCCGCTAAAGTGCCAAGTAAAACGATTACGATTGAGGGTGGAATAATCTGCCCCAAAGTACCTGAAGCCGCGATGACCCCCGTCGCAATCTCGGGACTGTACCCATTGCGTAACATTGTTGGTAGGGCCAGCAATCCCATTGTCACAACAGTTGCGCCCACAATGCCAGTCGATGCGGCAAGGAATGCACCAACGACAACAACGGACACAGCCAAACCACCTGGTAACGGGCCAAAGACACGCGCCATTGTCGTTAGCAAATCATTTGCAATTTTAGAACGCTCTAGTGTGATCCCCATAAGAACAAACATCAAAACGGCCAAAAGGGTTTCAATGGATTGTCCTGCCAGAACACGCTCGTTCATGCGGTTAACAACAAAGGATACATTCCGGTCCATCGCCACTTCCCAGCCTTTAGGGAATACAGCTTCGGCAACGCGTGGCAGCTCAGGATACCTGAATATACTGATTTTATCCGCACCAACTCCTGCAGTGATCAAATCTTGATACATCTGGCTCGAGTCATCGATCGCTTGGTGGATTAACAGGCCCGCACTATCTAATGACGCGATAATACCGAACGAAATGATACCAGCACCACCAATGGCAAACGCCACTGGAAACCCAGAAAGAATACCACCGAACAGGGTGATAAAGACAATGATCAGGCCAACTTCTACGCCATCAAGTCCAAACAACATCAGTGCGTCCCCTCATAGGCTTCTTCACCTTCACCCAAGGAATCCTTGTCGAGGTATTTGTTTTCACTTTCTTCGCCCTCTTTCCATTCAAGAAACGAGCGATAGAAGAACGCGATTGCGTGGATAAAGATCATTGCGGTGAAGGTCACCAACAGGATCTTAAATAGGAAGTAGCCGGTAAAACCATTCGGGCTAAATCCGATGGTCTCGACATTCCAGCGCAGCGCGCGCGCCTTGTTGACCAAACGGTCTAACGTGTCAGACGCAGAAGGATTTGGTACAATCAGGTGACGCCATAAGAAGTACCAGCCGTACATCCACGTAAGAACAGCAGACGGCACCATGAAGAAAAGTGACCCGAACATGTCGATCAATTTTTTCGTCCGAAATTTGACGGCTGCATAAACCAAATCGACACGCACGTGGCTGCCTTGCACGAAGGCATAGGTTACGCACATGCAAACGACCAAAGCGTTATAAAGCTTCAGTTCTTCGGCGAACCAGCTGATGTCAAATTGTAGCGGAATACCAAAACCGATAGAAATGTCGGGGCGCGTAAAGATGCGTTGTAAAAACACGATCATGATCTGTTGTAGAACCATCAAAAGACCAGCCCATGCAAAGAACCGGCCAACCGTATTTGCGAAGCCTTCGAGAACACGAACAACGCTCCACATGAACTTATTATTGATCATGCCGTAAATGGTGATACCCAATATGAGTGTCGCAAGGACAAAGAAAAACTCGACAGAACCACCGTAATAAACAAACCGCATTAGCGATTGTTTGTCTTCCAACGTTTTCTCCCACGTCAGCCAATCCAACCACATCGGCGCGTTGATGATCGCTGCCGGAACATTGTAAAAAGCTTCCAGAAAATTACCAGAGATGAATTGCAAAACGCCACTGGATTGAAACTGGTCCAAGCAACTGATGTCACCCTTGGTATCTGTCGCAGCACGGAAAAATCCGGTGCATACTGTTTCGTCTGTCATTGTGCCCCCCCCTCAAGCCGCGGAACGCGGCGCAACATTTCAAGGCTGTGCTGGCCCTAGATTGCGATACGGTTCAAAAAGGCCCCTTTCAAAAGGGGCCTTTCCGATAGATTTGGTAAACTGCTTAGTTGCCCAGAACGCGGTTGCGTTGCTGTACGTAGTAGCCATCTGATTTGTCGATCCAAGAAGAAGATGACGCCATGGAAGCTTCGAATGATGCGCGTGTTTTTGCGAACAATTCGTCACCCATGTTTTCGTCCATAACTTCTTTGGAAGCCGCACCAAATGCGTCCCAAACATCATCAGAGAACTGCAACGTTTTAACACCTTGTGCTTGTAGACGTGCCAGTGCTGCACCGTTGTTTGCCAGTGTTTCAGCCAACTGAACGTGTGTTGTTGCACGTGACGCACCCTGCAAGATTGCTTGGTGTGCTGGTGTTAGGTCGTTCCAAACGTCCAAGTTGACGGAAGAGGCCAAAGCGGAACCTGGCTCGTGGAAACCAGCTGTGTAGTAAACTTTTGCAACTTCTTGGAAGCCAGCGCGTTCGTCGGCCATTGGACCAACCCACTCTAGGCCGTCCAAAGCGCCCGAAGACAAAGCTTGGTACAACTCGCCGCCTGGGATGTTTTGAACAGATGCGCCCAATTTGCCCAAAACTTTACCACCAAGACCTGGCATACGGAATTTCAAACCGTTGAAGTCAGCCGCAGAGTTGATTTCGTTGCGGAACCAACCACCAGATTGCGAACCAGAGTTACCTGACAACAAACCTTTAAGGTTAAAGATTTCGCCCAGTTCATCGTGTAGTTCTTGACCGCCACCGTGCTCATACCAGTTGATAACTTCTTGAGCTGTGCCGCCGAACGGGACTGCTGTGAAGTAGGCGTATGCAGGGTGCTGACCGATGAAATAATAATCGGCAGAGTGGTACATATCAGCTTGGCCAGAAGACACAGCGTCAAATACTTCAAGTGCGCCAACAAGTTCACCCGGAGCTTTTTTGTCGATGGTCAAGTTGCCATCTGACATTTCGCTGGTGAACTTTTCAAGATATGACGCGGCATCATCAAGAACCGCGAAACCGCGTGGCCAAGATGTAACCATTGTCAAAGTGCGTTTGCCTGTTGCGTATGCAGGTGCAGCCAAAGTTGTCGCAGCAGCGGCTGTACCGCCCATAGCAGATGTCTTCAAAAATGAACGACGATCCATAAGTTATCCTCCCAGATAATAGTGTCCCGTGCATCGCAGGTCTGCGCGCGCGGTCGTTTCGAATATCAAAATACTAACGCCGCATTTTCTTTTGGGAATACCAATTACTGCGTAGGCTACCCCTTTTTAAAATTCTTTCACCCCTTAAGCACATATCAGACAGGGGCCTCAGCCTCTAAAACGCAGAAAATTTAGGTACGATGAGTTAGGCGGTTTGCGACATCAACCCTTTGATTCGGACGAATTCCCGCGTATCGATTCGTTTATGACCCGCCTGTTTCCTTATCTTCGACTAACTTACGGACTAAAATTGTCGCTCGTTGCGGCCATTCCCTTGATCCTTGCTGTGGCTGCAATTTCTACGCTTGTGACTGTACAGTCCCGCGCGCTTGCAGAACGTGAGATCAAGTCATTGGAAACCCAACTCTTGGCAGCAAAAAAAGATGAGTTGCGCAATTACGTGACCCAAGCGCGCAACGGGTTTTACTTTATCTACGGTAATGCCGCTCCTAACGATGAAGAAGCAAAACGGCGGGTTCGCCAGATTTTGTCTGCAATGATTTACGGCGATGATGGGTTCTTTTTCGTTTATGACTACGATGGTACCAACCTGGTGAGCCCACGCCAAACCGACCGCATCAATCAAAACTGGGCCGGCGATACAGACAGCGAAGGCGTTGCTGTTGTCGATGAATTAATCACGATCGCGCGCCAAGGCGACGGGTATCTGACCCATCTTTGGCCCAAACCTTCAACTGGTGAAGAGGGTCGTATGATCACCTATGTCACATCCTTTCCATCTTGGCGGTGGGCCGTTGGTACCGGTGTATTCATCGATGACGTTCTTTCGTCGGTCGCCACAGCCCGGGCCGAGGTTGAGGCACGCGTAAAAAGCACATTTGGGTACATTTCGGTCATTACACTTACTGCATTGGTTCTGGTTTTTGGCTCAGGCATGGTCATTAATTTCCGCGAACGCCGACTGGCGGATGCTAAACTCAAAAAACTAACCCAGCGTGTGTTTGATGCCCAAGAGGAAGAACGCGGGCGCGTGGCACGCGAACTGCACGATGGGATCAGTCAAATTCTTGTCGGTGTGCGATATGCCTTAGACAGCGCACGCCGCCGACTGGCCAAAGGGGCACCTGACGCTGATAGCTCTCTTGAGCAAGGTATAGAAAATCTTGGCACCGCAATCACCGAAGTTCGCCGCATCAGCCGCGATCTCCGTCCCGGCGTGCTAGATGATCTAGGATTAGGCCCGGCTTTAAAAACATTGGTTGAAGACTTTGAACAGCGTACCGGCATCCCAACCGATTTTGAAACAGCCGTCTTCCGCAACCGCCTGGATTCAAATGCCAAAACCGCGCTTTACCGGATTGCCCAAGAGGCATTGACCAACATTGAACGCCACGCCAGTGCGACACGTGCCTCTATTGACATGCGTGGGCACAAAAACGGAGCTACCTTGAAAATAAGCGACAACGGATGCGGAATAAATGCAACCATGCGCAAACGCGGGGCTGGAATTGGGCTGCGCAACATGGAAGAGCGGGTTGAACAATTGGATGGTCATCTTATCATTAGATCTCCGCATGGTTCCAACGGGGGAACAGTTATCCTTGCAACGGTGCCCTTGACCCGCCTCTTGTCTCCAGAAATCAAGGCCCAACAAAAATTTGAAGGCGACACATGAACCTCCCCATCCGCGTAGTGATTGTAGATGACCACCCGATGGTTGCCCAAGGCATACAATCCGTTCTGGAAAGCTACTCAGAACTAGAGATCGTGGGCACCCTAAACAATGGCCGCGCTGTTGTTGAGCAGCTTGAGACACTGAACCCAGATGTAGTTCTGATGGATCTGAACATGCCAGAGATGGGTGGACTAACTGCAACTGAGCTTGTTCTTGAGCGCAGGCCCGGAACACGTGTGCTGATCCTCTCAATGCACGACAGTCAGGAATATATCGCTTCGGCCCTTTCGCACGGTGCAATGGGTTACATCCTAAAAGACGTACCAACCGATGAAATAAAACTCGCAATCGATGCTGTGATGAGTGGTGAACGGTACCTATGTACAGGCGCTGCAGGATCGCTAAAGCCAAAAAACAGCGGTGCCCGCGAAGCCCTAACTGGACGTGAACAGACCATTTTGTTGCAAGTAGCCCAAGGAAAATCCAACAAAGATGTCGCTGGAGAGTTGGAAATTTCTGTTCGAACTGTGGAAACTCACCGCAAAAACATAAAACGCAAATTGGGCATCTCATCGACCGCAGGTTTGACACGTTACGCTATGGAACACGGGGTGCTTCAGGGGACCGGAACGGTCCGGTAGAAACCAGCCATGATTCTAAATGGCTGTTTTTGACAAAATTTCCTCAACAAATTTGCATAAGTGTCGCTCAATTGATAAATTTTGAAATTTAATGTCTTAAAATGCAAATTTTGTGATACTTATTTTGCATGGAGCTGTTGACGGCCCTTTAATCGGCCAATACTGTGAATTTCAGCAGATGAGAGGCCCTTAAAGTATGACACATGTCGTCGTCATTTTAGGAACAGAGCGCATGGTCCGGTAACGGAACGCCATTTAGGTCCCCATGCGCCCTCGCCAAAACGGGGGCTTTTTTTTGCGCCACATAAATTATAGATTTGAAGACGGAGCCCAACAGATGACACGCCAAATGACCGGAGCGGAAATGGTAGTTCAAGCCTTGATAGATCAAGGTGTAGACACAGTCTTTGGATACCCAGGTGGTGCCGTCCTCCCAATCTACGATGCAATTTTTCAGCAAAACAACATTAAGCACGTTCTGGTACGTCATGAACAAGGTGCTGTTCACGCAGCCGAAGGTTACGCCCGTTCCACAGGCAAACCCGGCGTTTGCCTTGTAACTTCCGGCCCCGGCGCGACCAACGCAGTTACGGGCCTGACCGACGCCCTGCTCGACAGCATTCCAATCATCGTTTTGACGGGCCAAGTACCAACATTCATGATCGGCTCCGACGCATTTCAAGAAGCGGACACCGTTGGCATCACACGCCCATGCACCAAACATAACTGGCTAGTGAAAGAGACGGCTGCGTTGTCCAGCGTTTTGCACGAGGCATTTCACGTTGCCACCAGTGGCCGCCCAGGTCCTGTTTTAATCGACATCCCAAAAGATGTTCAATTCGCAAGCGGCACATACAACGCGCCGCAACCTTCAACATCCCACTACCAACCGACTGTGAAGGGTGACATCTCCTCAATCACTGAGCTGGTCGAAGCTATGGAAAAGGCAGAGCGCCCACTATTCTACACCGGTGGCGGCGTTATCAACTCTGGTCCAGCAGCCAGCCAATTATTGCGCGAACTTGTCGCCGCAACAAATTTCCCGATCACATCAACTTTGATGGGCCTTGGCGCATACCCAGCGTCTGGCGAAAACTGGCTGGGTATGCTTGGCATGCACGGTTTGTACGAAGCAAACATGGCGATGCACGGTTGTGATCTGATGATCAATATTGGTGCTCGTTTCGATGACCGTATTACCGGTGTAATCAGCGAATTCAGTCCAAACTCAACCAAAGCGCATATCGATATTGATCCATCTTCGATCAACAAAGTTATTCGCGTCGACATTCCTATCGTTGGTGATGTTGGCCACGTTCTCGAAGACTTGATGAAAGTTTGGAAATCTCGTGGTCGTAAAACCAACTCTGCAGCCGTTGGAAACTGGTGGAGCCAGATCAAAGCATGGCAAACAATCGAATGCTTGAAATTCACACAACAAGGCAAAGTTATCAAACCACAATACGCTCTTTCGCGCCTTGAAGCTTTAACCAAGAAGCACGACCGCTTCATCACAACCGAAGTTGGCCAACACCAGATGTGGGCTGCGCAATACTTGGGCTTTGAAGATCCTAACCGTTGGATGACTTCAGGTGGCTTAGGCACAATGGGTTACGGCTTCCCTGCATCCATTGGCGTTCAGATGGGCCACCCAGAATCTTTGGTGATCAACGTCGCTGGTGAAGCGAGCTGGTTGATGAACATGCAGGAGCTGGGAACAGCAATGCAATACAACCTACCCGTCAAGCAATTTATCCTGAACAACGAACGTCTGGGAATGGTGCGCCAATGGCAGGAATTGCTGCACGGTGAACGCTATTCATCCAGCTGGTCTGAATCTTTGCCTGACTTCGTAAAGTTAGCCGAAGCGTTTGGAGCCAAAGGTATCTTGTGTTCTGACCCTGATGATCTGGATGAAGCAATCATGGAGATGCTGAACCACGACGGTCCGGTCTTGTTTGACTGCTTAGTTGAAAAGCATGAGAACTGCTTCCCGATGATCCCATCGGGCAAAGCGCATAACGAAATGCTGCTTGGCGATGCTGACACCCAAGGCGCTATCGATGCCAAAGGATCAGTTCTGGTCTGATGCGCAAGGGACACCACATCAGGTGCTCCAGCTGCCCACTTTCAATGGTTCCAATCGCGAACCGATCTAATTTGACGAATGGAATTCGATATGTCTGACCTCAACCTGAAAAAAGGCAGTTCTGCCAAGTCCGCATATAACCTACGCCCAAATTTTTCTGACATCGTTGAGCGCCACACATTGGCTGTCATGGTCGAAAATGAACCCGGCGTTTTAGCGCGTGTTATCGGACTCTTTGCGGGACGTGGCTACAATATCGAAAGCCTTACAGTTGCTGAGGTTGATCACGAAGGTAAGCTGTCGCGCATCACAATCGTCACCACAGGCACGCCACAAGTGATTGAACAGATCAAAGCACAATTGGGCCGTATTGTTACTGTTCACGATGTGCACGATCTGACCGTTGAGGGACCTTCAGTTGAACGCGAGTTGGCAATGTTTAAGGTTGCCGGTGATGGCGAAAAACGCGTGGAAGCGTTGCGTCTAGCCGACATTTTCCGCGCAAACGTTGTAGACAGCACACTAAACAGCTTTGTGTTTGAAATTACGGGCGCACCTGAAAAGATCGATGCATTTGCAGATCTTATGCGTCCACTGGGTTTGGTCGAAGTTGCGAGAACTGGTGTAGCCGCACTATCACGAGGCGGCTGAATAAAAATTCATCACAAAATCCCCCAGTAATCCTAAAATCTGCATGTGTCGCATGTAGCAAAGTCAGGTCGCTGCTGCACAAGCAAGATGCCCGACGTATCCCTAGCTTAACCTCATCATTGTGAGGGAGAGTTAGATGGATCATGGGACAAATGTCGACGCCGTACGCCGCCAGATTCATGAGGCACACGGCCTTCCTAATGCGCACTACATCGATCCATTCATTTACGACGAGGAAAAGCACGCAGTGCTGTTTTCCGGGTGGGCTGGTCTTGGGGTTGGTGCCGAAGTGCCAGAAATAGGCGATACGGTTCCACATACTTTTTTAGGTATACCCCTCCTTTTGCTGCGCGACAAAACAGGCAAAGTACGCGTGTTTCAAAACACCTGCCGCCATCGTGGCATGATTTTAGTCGAGGAACCCCGCAAGATTGAGGGGGCAATTCGCTGCCCATATCATAGCTGGTGTTACTCGACAGAGGGCCGCTTGGTCAGTACACCACATGTTGGCGGACCGGGTCAAAACACACACGTTGGAATTGATCGTGCTTTGTTGGGTTTGATCGAGATTCGCTGCTGCGTCTGGATGGATGTTGTCTGGATCAACGTTTCAGGCGATGCGCCAGAATTTGTAGATGCCAATGCCGAACTGGTCGCCCAGTGGGCTGATTTTGACAAACCACTGTTTCACGGCGGCGAAGACAGTACGTTTCAGCTAACCCTTGATTGCAATTGGAAGCTGGCGGTTGAGAACTATTGCGAGAGCTATCATCTGCCGTGGATTCACCCCGGCCTGAACAGCTATTCACGGCTTGAAGACCACTACCACATCGAAGTGCCTGAAAAGTATTCAGGTCAAGGCACATGGGTTTATCGTCAACTCAAAGACGACGCTGGGAATAGTTTTCCAGACTTTGCAGGCATAGATGAGAAGTGGGACACAGCTGCTGAATACATTTCGGTCTTTCCGAATGTTTTGATGGGTGTTCACCGCGACCACACATTCGCAATCGTCCTGACGCCTGAAGGGCCTGAAAAAACGATTGAGAATATCCATCTCTATTACGCCGCACCCAAAACGGCTCCCAACCTTCGTGAACAAAACACAGAGCAATGGAAACTGATCTTCAACGAAGATATTTTTGTTGTTGAGGGAATGCAACGTGGTCGTCATGCCCCGCAGTTCGATGGCGGCCGATTTTCACCAGCGATGGACGGTCCAACGCACCTGTTCCACAACTGGGTCGCCTCAAAGCTTCAAACCCATAGAAATGCGAAAATGGCCGCTGAGTGAAATCCCTAGACCGCCTGCTACTAGAGGCCCATGATGCAAACGATACCGCCGCCTTGGTGTCTCTCTATATGCAAGCAGCAGACCAGACCGACGATATCGACGCCGCCTGCTTCTACCTAACGCATGCCTATGTGTTCGCATTGGAACGCGGCGACAAGGCTGCTAACGCTCTTCGCGAGCGCCTTGCAGCCCATGGGCGGGAACCCTCACACGACTAGAACGCAGGTGGCCTTTTTTCTGGCCACAAGGTCGCCTCATGCCAAGTTTGCGCCATACGAAGCAGTTTAGCATCTGATCCACGCTTACCGATAAATTGCAGACCCATCGGCATATCGTTTGGTCCACCGAAGCCAATAGGTACATTAACGACAGGCAGACCCAATAGCCCCGGCGCAATTACAACTTCCATCCAGCGATGATAAGTGTCCATCTCTTGTTCGTTGATCGTCGTTGGGTTCACAAGGTTCACATCAAACGGCCACACTTGAGCAGACGGCAGAACCAGAACGTCATAGGCCTCAAACAACTCAATCGCGCGAAGGAACCAATTTGACCGGATCACACTTGCCTTGTGTACATCAAGCGCCGACATCGCGATGCCCCGCTCAATCTCATAAATGGCAGCAGGTTTCAGTTTTCCGCGTGTGGCAGGGTCGTCATATAAGCTTGCCATGCCTGCCCCTACAGCAAAGCTGCGCAATGTGATCCAGCTATCCCAGATCGCAGCCGCTGAAAACGGAGCAGGAGCCTCAGAGACTTTCCAACCCAAATCACTCATCTGCGCCAATGCCGTTTGGGCCAAAGGATCAATACCTTCTTCATATTGCAACGCACCGCCCCAATCACCAAGCCATCCAACGCGAGCGCTGGAAACATTTTCCTTGAGAGCGGGAAGCGTGGCACCTTGATCAAAGCTCATTGGTTGACGCGGATCACTACCAGACATCGTGTCCAGCAACGCGGCTAAGTCAGAGGGATTGCGCGCCATCGGACCGTTGGTCGCCAGATGATGCAAGAAGGTGTCCCCTTTAGGTTCTGACGGTACCAACCCAAATGTAGGGCGCATCCCATAAACGTTGTTCCACGCTGCAGGGTTGCGCAGTGATCCCATCATATCAGACCCGTCGGCGGCGCTGATCATACCACACGCCAATGCAGCCGCGGCGCCGCCAGAGGAACCACCAGCAGAACACGTTTGATCATAGGGGTTTTTTGTCGCGCCGAAAACAGGGTTGAATGTGTGGCTGCCCAAACCAAACTCTGGCGTATTGGTTTTTCCAATAACAATAGCACCCGCAGTTTTTAGTCGTTCAACTACAATGTCATCCTTTGGTGCGACTTCGCCCGCGAACAATGGCGATCCCATTGTTGTGAAGAAACCTTTAGCATTCGCCAAATCCTTGATTGCAATCGGGATACCATGAAGCCACCCTTTTCTTGGTGCAGATTGCGCGGCTTGTGCCTGCGCCATTAACGCATCGCGGTCGCCCAAGGAGACGATAGCATTCACTGCGCCATTCACGTCATCGATCCGATCAAGAGTCGAATGCATCAACTCAGGGATGGATAATTCACCTGATTTTATCAAAGCGGACAAAGCGAGGGCGGAGCTGTAATTTAAGTCAGTCATAATCACATCAAACCCGTCACAATCCAAAGTGGCAAGGCTGAACTGTCTAGGCTAGGTATCGAATAGCCCACCTAAAGGGGACCAAGCCTGCTGGTCAGGAATATGTAAACGCATAACATCGCCCACTTTCAACACCCCCTCACACTCAACAGATGCTGTTACACCGCGTCGACCAACAGCAGCGGGTTTGAATTTTGCGCCAAACCCTTCGTGTTCCACCTCAATCTCGCGACCTGGCAAAACACAAGGACGGTTTTCCATATCAATCAGCAGTGTCGCGCCCGTCGTGTCTGATTGCAAGCGTGAGGACGGTGGAACATGCGTGAAATCAGCGATCCCTTCAAGTATCAAAGAAGCACCAAGCAATGAGGGGTCAATATCCTCAAGGCCCATCTTTTCAGCAATCTGTGCAATCTCTTCAGCAGACATGACGCTAAGCTGGCGAACGTTGTTGATTGTAGTGCCTTGCACATGCTGCGACTTTACTCGCACACACGACGGGCGCGTGACGCCAAAATGCGCCTCACCTGCGAACCCGCCAAACACTGCCATAGCTTCATTCAACGGCTCTGATCGCATGGTCCCGCCATCGGCCACAACTCGGCCTAGCCACGTTATGCGGGCAGTATATTCAGTTGGCATAAGTGCTGGCATGGGGAACTCCTAAAGCGATCTGTTGAAACAAGCATAGCAAAAGAGAAAAAAGGCCCCGCATGTAGCAGGGCCCATGATTTTTTGTACATTTTAGATCAATAACTGCGATCAGGAAGGTGTTGGCTCGGTATCACCATCATCGTTTGATGGTGCCTTCTTCGCCTTGGCCTTTGTTTTTGCCTTTGGGATCGCTGTGACACTTGGTGCAGCTTGGTTTGCCACATCGTCATCGCCATCTTCGGGCTCATTAGGCAATTCACCCGCAATCACGCGTTTGATTTCTTCACCTGTCAAAGTTTCATATTCAAGCAGCCCTTGGGCCATGCGTTCGAACTCAACTTCTTTTTCTTGGATAATTTTCAAAGCCCAGTCATATCCGTCCTGGATGAACTTCTGAACTTCTTCTTCGATCATCTCTTTGGTATTGGCAGAGACAGAAAAACCACCAGTGCGGCCGGAATAGCCTTCTGCGGCTTCTGAATAGTCGATGTTACCGACCTTGTCCGACATACCCCAACGCAGAACCATCGCGCGGGCCAATGAAGAGGCCTGCATGATATCGCCAGCTGGACCATTAGACACAGAATCTGGGCCATATTTGTGGATCTCTGCCGCTTTACCCGCCATGGTCATCGCCAAACGCTGGTGGCATTCGTCTTTGAACATGTTCAGGCGATCCATTTCTGGAAGGCTCATTACCATGCCCAAGGCACCGCCGCGTGGAATGATCGTGGCCTTATAAACAGGATCACATTTCGGCAATGTCATCCCAACCAATGCGTGACCAGCTTCGTGATAGGCAGTCATCTCTTTTTGTTCTGTCGTCATAACCATGCTGCGGCGCTCGGCCCCCATCATGATCTTATCTTTGGCGGACTCAAAATCATCCATCGCAACGAAACGGCGACCGACACGCGCAGCAGTCAATGCAGCCTCATTCACAAGGTTTGCCAAATCAGCTCCAGAGAAGCCCGGCGTACCACGCGCAATAATGCGCAAATCTACGTCAGGGCCAAGTGGAGATTTACGCGCATGAACGCCTAAAATCTTTTCACGACCTTTGATGTCAGGATTGCCAACAGTCACCTGACGGTCAAACCGACCTGGACGCAGCAATGCAGGGTCCAAAACATCTTTGCGGTTTGTCGCCGCGATGATGATGACGCCTTCGTTGGATTCAAAACCATCCATCTCAACCAGCAATTGGTTCAACGTTTGCTCACGCTCATCGTTGCCACCACCGTGGCCAGCGCCACGTGCACGCCCAACCGCATCGATCTCATCGATAAACACGATGCACGGTGCGTTCTTTTTGCCTTGTTCAAACATGTCGCGCACACGCGATGCACCCACGCCAACGAACATCTCAACAAAGTCAGAACCGGAAATGGTGAAAAACGGAACACCTGCTTCGCCTGCAATAGCACGTGCCAAAAGCGTTTTACCGGTACCCGGAGGGCCCTCTAGCAAAGCACCCTTTGGGATTTTGCCACCAAGACGCGAAAATTTCTGCGGGTTGCGCAAAAACTCAACGATCTCTTCTAGTTCTTCTTTGGCTTCATCGATGCCAGCCACGTCATCAAAGGTCACGCGACCTTCTTTTTCAGTGAGCATCTTAGCTTTGGATTTCCCAAAGCCCATTGCCCCACCTTTGCCGCCGCCTTGCATGCGGTTCATAAAGAATATCCACACACCAATCAGCAAGAGAACGGGAAGTATCGTCATAATGAACGCTGAAAAGCCCGACTGCTGTTGTTGCTCAGCGCGCACGGGCACTTTGTTTTGCAACAAAATTTCTGTTACTTTTGCATCGCTTGGGATGATTGCAATAAAGTCTTCTGTTCCTTTGCGGAACAAAACCTTCTCACCGTCCAGCGTGACGCTGCTGACAGCGCCGTTTTCAACATCCGTTACAAATTCCGAATAGCTAAGTTCACGGCTCTGCATGTTAGTGTTTGAACCACCAAAGAGGTTAAACAATGCGAGGACCAAGAGGAACAAAACCACCCAAAAGGCGATATTACGTGCATTTCCCAAGGAAAATTCTCCTAAAATTCGACAGCGCCAACCAAATCAGCGCCCTTGGGCATAAGATAGTGATCAATTGCGCAGGTTCAATGCGATAATAGTGTCGCATTGAAGGTATCTGCATCTCTTTCGAGTGTCGCCACCCATTCAATACCTTGGTCAGTCAGGGGAGACGCAATTAACTCATCGCCACACCAAACCGCGGGGAGAGACAATATTGCTTCTCTTGGCAGGCCCAAGTCACGCCACGCATCGTTGCTACGCACACCTACCTGGCCCAGCGGGCGGACACTCAATCCATCGCGATCAGCGGGACCAGTTAACCGCCACCGCCCATCCCATAGCTCGTCAATTGAACCCGTGATGCCACGCACAGCATTCAACTCGCGACACACGTAAATACGACCCTGCTTATAGACAACTTGGCAACCATCAACGGTGCTAGAAATCCCTTTTTTTATAGAATTTTGCACCTGTGAGATGCCACCACGACGGGGTGAATAGTTCGCGCCATTCACCCACATGATCGACCGAACAAGAAGGCGACGAGCAATCTCAACAGGCAAGACATTGTAACGTTTTAGGTCAATTCGCACAGTTCCAAGTGTCGCTTCACATGCGTCTTTCGCCGCCAATGATGTGTGCCACTCAAGTGCCGCCCGCGCATCAGACATGTTGCTAGCAACCACGGCCAAGGTCTGTGCATTCAAGCCAAGAGGAGCGAGTGCTTTTAGCGCATCGCGCATCCGAATTCTTTCAAAATCACGATTTTCATTGCTGGGATCTTCGGCCCAAGTCACGTTTTCTTGACGCAAAATAACGCGCAAGTCCTCGCGCGCTGCTCCTAAAAGTGGCCTTAGCCATGTCACACCATGGCGTTGGCTCTCAAATGCCATGGCAGCCAAACCATCAACACCTGCGCCACGCGCCATGCGCATCAGCAGTGTTTCGGCCTGATCATCGGCAGTGTGACCCAAAGCCACTACATCAATATCGTGATTTTTAGCCCACTTAGCGATCAAATCATACCGCGCGTCACGTGCGTTGCTCTGTAGGTTGCCTGCACCATCCCATCCCGTCCAATATACGACGGTATGTGGAACATCCAGTTTAGTACATTGAGCAGAAACCAAACTAAGTTCAGCATCCGTGCCGTCGCGCAGTCCATGATCAACCGAAATTGCATGCAACGCGATGCCAGTTTGCTTGGCGTAGCGCGCCATCAAAACCAGCAATGCAATCGAGTCACCACCGCCTGAGACCGCGACACCCAAACCCTTAAGATCATGAAAAGACATTTGCCGTGCAATCAATTCAGCAAGTTGGGTTTTCGACATGTGGTTAAAACCCGCTATGGATCACGAACATCCAATATTTTGCATTTGAGAATTGGCTTCTAATGCAGCATCTGAATTTGGAAAGCGTGCTGACACTTCGCCAAGAGTCACACAGGCTTCGCTGGTCTGACCTAAACGGCCAAGGGCGCTGCCCAATTTGAACAAAGCAGACGGTGCATTCGTTCCTGTTTGGTCCACACTAAACGCCTCGAGATAGGCGCGCGCCGCAGAACGTGTATCACCAAGACCCTCTAGCGCGTCGCCACGCAGAAGGTAAGCATCCACACTTAGCGGGCCACCTGGATAGGTTTGATTAAAGGCCGCAAACTGGACTGCAGCGCTTTGAAAGTCACCGGATGCGAGCGCCCCCGACGCCCGCTCAAAGTCGGCAGACTCTTGAGTCGCCAACTGGCTTCCTGTTTCGGGTTCAACTGGCACTGTAATTGGGGAGGTCACTTGCTCTTCGCCGCCCAAAGTTGAGGCTTCGCCGATCGCGCCAATGTCTCCACCCTCAAGCTCAACAAGACGGAACTCAAGATCACCAATACGGTTGGTGCCATCGGCAACAACGCGACCAATTCGGAATTCCAATTTTTCAGTTTTGCCAGTGAGACGTTGCAGTTCACTTTCAATCCCCTCGACACGATCTAATAAAGAACCACCAGTCGTGCCACCACCGGCCATGCCAGTTGTAGACAACTCACGCTTGAGCTTTTGTATCTCAACATTCAGAACCGTCAGTTCCTGACGGACATCCGCCAAGGTTTGATCGTCTTGTGCTGTGGCCGCTAAAGGCCACAATACACAACAGATCACGACACGAAATGCATACTTCATAGGTTTTTACCCTGTCAGGCCGCCAGCCAACACTGTGACTGCGCGACGGTTTTTTGCGTAACACGCTTCTTCGCTGCATATCTCGATTGGACGTTCCTTGCCATAGCTTACGATTTGCATGCGCGATGATGGAACACCTTTGGAAACCAAATAGCTGCGCGCAGCATCCGCACGACGGTTGCCTAATGCAATGTTATATTCACGTGTGCCCTGCTCGTCTGCGTGACCTTCGATAATGGCAGTGTAATCCGCATTGGCCAGCAACCAAATTGCCTGACCGTCCAAAGTAGCGCGACCCACTGCAGTCAATAATGATTGATCGACTTCAAACGTCACACGATCGCCAACAGCTTGCTGGAAGTACGCGGTAGTCGCTGGATCAGACGCACTGCCCGCAATCACACTAGAGTTCCCCGCAGCATTTGGGTCAAATGCACCGTCACCAGCACCTCCACCCAATTTGCCTGCGTTAGTACAAGCGGCCATAGATAGCGCGCCCATCATCAGAATTACTTTGATTGTCAATTTCATCTGCCTCGCCTCGTTTTTTAGGTCTAACTATTATTTAGGTTCTTCTATCACGGTTGTGGCAAGCTGTCATCGCACGCCACATTTCAAATTGTTTCGGATCATTTCTGCAATGGAGACCACGATGGGTCGGAACCACCCTCGGGAGTACGCACAGGACGCAAGTTACGCCCAGTGATGTCCACAGAATACAATGTTGATCGGCCATCAGCCCCTTGGGTCTCGCGGTGGAACATGATCACACGGCCATTTGGCGACCATGTTGGCCCCTCATCTAAAAAGGACGCAGTCAAAAGACGCTCTTCACTTCCATCAACCCGCATAACGCCAATGTGGAAGCGCCCTTTGGATTGCTTTGTAAAGGCAACCAGATCTCCACGCGGAGACCACACAGGCGTACCATAGCGACCCTGCCCGAATGAAATACGTTTTGCCTCTCCACCGTTAGCGGACATGATGTACAACTGCTGCGCTCCAGAGCGGTCGCTCTCAAACACGATACTGTTTCCATCCGGGCTGTAACTTGGCGCTGTTTCGATAGATGGTGCCGACGTCAGGCGCGTTGAGCGGCCTGATGCGATGTCCATCGTATAAATGTCTGTGTTACTGCCTGTGGCTTGGGAATAAACAACCGTTTGCCCGTTTGGTGAAAAACGCGGAGCAAAGCTTATCGAGCCTTCGCCGCTTTCCAACACGCGGCGCTGGACGCTGCCTACATCCAAAACATAAATACGCGGGAAACCTGTTTCATATGAAGTGTAAAGGACCCGGTCACCTGTAGGGCTAAAACGCGGTGCAAGAACCAATGAACGACTATCAGTCAGGTATTTCAAGCCAGCACCATCATAATCCATGACCGCCAAACGCTTTTGACGTTTGTCTTTGGGTCCCGTTTCCGAAACGAAAACAACGCGACTGTCGAAATAGCCGGCTTCACCCGTGACCCGGCTGTAAACTGCATCTGCAACCTTGTGCGCCATACGACGCCAACCTTCTGTCGTTCCTTGGAACTGCAGGCCATTGCCCAATTCGGCACCCGAAAAGATATCATAAAGGCGGAACTTAACCGTAAGATTATTGCCAGAGACATTCACTGCACCAGTGACCAAAGCCTGCGCATTGATCGCTTTCCAATCAGGATACTGAATGACTGACCCGAAGTCGGTTACGTTACTGATATAGGCCGTGGCCGGAATTTCGCGAAACAATCCGGTGTTTTGCAAGTCAGCGGCCACGACACGAGCCAACTGTGCTCCCATCTCGACGCTACTGCCGTTTTCGGCCACAAAATTTGGTGTCGCAAACGGCAAAGGTTCAATAACACCTTCAGTGATTTCGATGCGCAACGGGCCTTGTTGAGCCAACGAGAGCGTCGCCGTCATCACCAAAGCCATCAGGCTTATAAAAATTCGAACCATCATTTGATGCGCATCCTTTCGGGATTGAATGTCATTTCAATGTCTTTCCATTGATTGTATTTGTCGCTGGGTAATTGGAAACCACGGGTTCCGCAGCGGATAATCGCTCGTCTGGCGGTCTCAAACGCTTGATTTACCGAGGCGCTAGTTCCGCCTTCGCTACCCACTTGGCGGATCGAAGACACAACTGGTTTGCCATCTTGCGTAAGAGACACCGCCACAACAACTGTAGTTTCGAGGGCCAAGCTAGATAGCGAACCGACGTTCCAGCAGTCCTGCACGGCGACCCGCAATGCGTCCTTTTCGCCGGCAGATAATGGTGGGCCGCTTCGCGCACGCGGCGTTTCCGTAACTTGCCCCAAAGCTTCAGCCAATGCGTCGTCGACTGCGGGGAAACCCGATTGTTCTTGGGCCACCGGCTCTGCAGCAGGCTCTGACGTTTCAGCAGTCTGTACCGCGGGACGTGTGGGACGACGCGGCGGTGGACGAAGTGATGTTTCTGGTGCGGCTGCAGGTTGCTCTGCCTCGGTCACGATCTCTATTGCTGCCTCTTCAGGTGCAGTCGCCTCTTGCGGCTCAACAACGGTTTCGCCAACTTCAGCCTGTTGAACCGCGTCCTGCTCAACAGGATTGGGCCGGGCTTCTGGGTCAGGTGCAGTCACCGCTTCAGGTGCAACACGAACGGACGCTTGTGGAACTGGTGTTTCACTTGTTTCAGGAACTTCAACAGCCACTTCTGGTTCTGGCGTTGGCAGCACGGGCGCTGCATCGGACACTTCGGCATCTGGCAACGGGATTAATTCACTGACATCAGGCGCATCATCAGCAAAGGGCGCAGGCGCAGAATCCGGTGTCTCTTGCTCTGGTAACGTCTCAGGCGCTGGGACATCCACAACCTCGTTATCCGCAACGGGCTGTGCGGGTTGGGCCACTTCATTTTGAGAGGTTGGTGAATCTTGGGCTGCCATCAATGCTGCATAGGCTTCACCAGAGATGACAGAGACCTCCGTTGCTTCGATAGGTAGCTGTTCGGTGCGGAAAATCCCACCGAACACCATCCAACCTATCAAAATCGCGTGCCCTACCGCCGATATGATCTGCCCTGCGTTCACAGCTTGTGCCCCTCGACCTTACTGATCCGCCCCGTCAAGCGCGGGGCCACCGATATCTGTCACCAGACCGATGTTGGAAAAGCCACCAGCGTTCAACGCGCCCATCACTTGCATGACTTGCAAGTAAGGTACCGCACCATCAGCACGAAGAAATACACGGTCGCTCTCGCGTTCCGCCGCAATGCCACGCAAGCGTGTGATTAACTGATCGCGCTGTGTTTCCGTAGTTTGGATTTGTATGGAACCCTCGGCCGTGATCGTCACTGTCAGTGGTTCTTCCTGATCCACGGGCAATGCGCCCGCAGCCGTCTTGGGCAGCTCAACGGGCACACCGACTGTTAATAATGGAGCTGCTACCATAAAGATTATCAGCAACACCAACATAACATCAACAAACGGCGTAACATTAATTTCCGCCATTGGCCGTGCGCTGCCGCGACGACGACGACGGCGTCCGCCCCCATCGTCTTTTTGTACTGTACCCGCACCCATGCCTTAACTGTCCAACTGACGGCTAAGGATGGTTGCGAATTCATCAGAGAATGCTTCGTAGCCAGAAATAATGCGATCACTGTCCGCGCTTAGCTTATTGTAAAACACAACAGCTGGGATCGCGGCCAATAGGCCCAAACCTGTGGCCAACAAAGCCTCGGCAATACCCGGTGCCACTACGGCAAGGTTGGTATTTTGTTGTTCTGCAATTTCGATAAAGGCATTCATGATTCCAATCACGGTCCCGAACAAACCAATAAACGGAGCAGTCGACCCCACGGTTGCCAAAACTGTCAGACCCTTTTGCAGGCTTTCCGCTTCCTTATTAATAGCAACATCCATGCTGCGGTCGATGCGCGCGCTTGCACCAGCAATCAAACCACCATCGTCGCGGTGCGAACGGCGCCATTCGGTCATACCAGCGGCAAATATCTTTTCAGAATGTCCGTTGGGTGCTGGCCCAATTTGATCAAACAACGCGTCCAGCGGTTCGCCCGACCAGAATTTTTGATCGAATGCCCGCGCTTCAGTCCGCGCATTGCGATAGCTGATCATTTTTTGAACAATAATCGACCATGCCCAAAAAGAAGCAACGATCAGCATGATCATAACTATTTTTACAGTGAGTGTCGCGCGTGCGAATAATGCCCACATAGAGAAATCAATCTCATGCGCTAGGGCTAGCGTTTCTGCTTCCATGTGCCTGCTCTTTTGTTGCGGTCAGTTTTTTGACCATCTTTGACCATGTTTATAACGCAATAACAGGGGGAAAGCCATCACTATGGCGTCAGGACAGGTTTAGGACTGCTTTAATGCGCGGATTTCCGCAGGAAGACGGGTTGGTTTTCCCTCAACTGTCATGCAAGCAGCAGTCACTTTCGCACGGAAAATTCGTTTACCATCCAATTCAACAGTTTGGTCAAACACCCAACGGACAGCGCCAGACGCATAATGCGTCGTGACGACTTTAACGCGATCGCCTAATCTCGCAGAGCCAAGATAATCCGCTTCAACCCGCGTAACCGCAAATACGATCCCCGCATCGCGCATTGTGCGCTGATCGATGCCCAACTCTTCAACAATCTCAGAACGCGCACGTTCAATATAACGCAGATAGTTGGCATAATAGACGATGCCTGCCATATCGGTGTCTTCATAATAGACGGTGACTGGGAAGCTGTGCGGGATCATTGCATTATACCAATACGCGCAAACATTCGCAGTGCATGTGTTGGGTCTTGGGACGATGCAGGCAAGATGGGATCGTAAGCTGCGGCGATAACTTGGCCAATCTCTGGGCGCAAAACAGATGTTTCACCGACCACTGCCAGCGGCGACTGGGTTTTAAACGCCGTGTCTGACCACAACAGCATCGATTGCGTCGCTTGGCTTAGCGCCAATGTATCTGCAGGCAGTGCGGACAGGCTGTCATCCATGCGCAGAAAAACGAAGCAAGCTTTAATCGCGCCTACATCATCGAAGCGAAACGCGCGGTACTGGTTTGCATCTGCGCCTTTGAGACGGCCCACCAATGGCTCAAGGTCTGGGACCATATCGCCAAGGCGCGGAACCTCTAGCAATTCATCCCAATCGCGGAAAAAGAACCACATAAAGTTGCTACCGAGTTCCGCATCGCCATCTGTCATTTCGTGACCTGCTAATCGGCACACTGCATCAATGGCACCTTTGATAACGCCCAAAGTCTCATCTTCGACACCAAACACCACCGGTGCAATCCCACGCCCCCAACGGGCAAATGCAAATGACTCATCCGCACGGGTAAACAGTTGTTCTACGTCCGTAAAATCCATTTTCAGTGTCCTTCGTCTTAAATCTCTAGCCTATAAGCCAAATAGGTCTGATGCCTTGGCCGGTAGTGCCATACCCAAATGGGTCCAAGCCTTCTGCGCCAACATCCGACCACGCGGTGTGCGCTGGATTAGACCTTGTTGAAGCAAATACGGTTCGATCACTTCTTCCAAGGCATCACGGCTTTCGCTGAGAGCTGCACTTAGCGTTTCAATTCCAACAGGACCACCCTGATAGTTTTCAGCGATCAAGCGCAGATAGCGGCGGTCAGCACTATCTAAACCTAAGCGATCGACACCCAGACGGGTCAATGCACTATCTGCTAGTTCTTGCGTGACGCGGCCATCACCTTCAACAACTGCGAAATCCACAACGCGGCGCAACAAACGCCCAGCGATACGTGGGGTTCCACGCGCTCGCCGTGCGATCTCTCGTGCGCCACCTTCGTCGGCGGGGGCACCCAATTTACGAGCGTTGCGCTCAACGATGATGAACAGTTCATCCTCGGTGTAAAATTCTAGACGGGTCGGAATACCAAAACGGTCGCGCAGCGGCGTGGTCAGCAGACCCATGCGGGTTGTCGCGCCAACAAGCGTGAAAGGCTGCAATTCAATCCGGACAGTACGGGCCGCTGGCCCCTCACCGATCACCAAATCTAGTTCGAAGTCTTCAAGTGCTGGATATAGTACTTCTTCTACTGCAGGATTGAGGCGGTGAATTTCATCAATAAACAGAACATCCCGCGCCTCAAGATTGGTCAGGATTGCCGCCAAATCGCCTGCCTTGGCCAAGACGGGGCCAGATGTCATGCGAAAATTTACACCCAACTCACGTGCCATAATCTGAGCCAATGTTGTTTTCCCCAAACCAGGTGGTCCGTGGAATAAGGTGTGATCCATCGCCTCGCCACGCTGCTTGGCAGATTGGATAAAGACACGCAGGTTGGCGCGCGCTTCAGCTTGCCCCACAAACTCGTCCAAACCTTGAGGACGCAAAGCGCGGTCAAAATCTTCGGGCATGGGCGCGGGGCGCAAAGTTGGGTCTGGTTCACTCATAAATCATCCATGGCGCAAGGTGCGGCGTTCTTCCAGTGGAAGGCTCAGCCACAACCGCCCTTAACCTTTCGGAGCCAACAATTGCAATGCAGCACGAATAAGTACAGGCGTTTCAGCATCAGGGTTTTCGCCCGCCGCTTGGGCCACTGCCCCCGCAGAATCACCGGGCGCATAACCAAGATTGCCAAGCGCAGACAAAGCTTCGGCCTGTGCCGATTGGTTTTGAACAACTGGGCTTGAAATAGGGCCTTCAATCACTTCGCCATCATCATCGCCCATGGCTTGAGCCATCGTGCCACCCATAGCCATGATTGAAGGGGCCTTATCTTTCAGATCCAAAACCACACGCTGTGCAATCTTAGGTCCAATACCTTTGGCCGCTTTGATCGAATTCCAGTCTCCCAGCGCAATAGCGCGACTCACACCATCGGTACCTAAGGTGCCAAGGATTGCGAGGGATGCTTTGGCACCAACACCTTGAACGGATGTGAGTAAACGGTGCCATTCCTTATCCGCCAAGGTTGGAAAACCAAACAACTGCATCAGGTCCTCCCGCACAACCAAATCGGTGAACAAGGCGCAAACTTCGCCCACCCCGGGCAAAGTCGCCATCGTCCGTTCCGAACAATACACGATATAACCAACGCCGCGCACATCGATCAGAACATGGTCTTTGGTGCGGTAATCTAGACGTCCTGTGAGTTTCCCAATCATACCAATGCCTTTTGTAATGCTTCTGCCAGCCCGCTGGCCCCGCCATAATGGGCGTGGCAAATGGCGATCGCCAATGCGTCCGTCGCATCAGGTCCCGCCAGCTCAACACCGGGCAATTGCAACTTAACCATATGCGCAACTTGGCCCTTGTCAGCATGACCAACGCCAACAACGGTTTTCTTCACTTTATTTGGGGCATATTCACCGACAGTCAATCCGCCCTGCGCTGGCACCAACATGGCGATGCCCCGTGCCTGGCCCAGTTTCAGCGTTCCCGCGCCATCCTTGTTTACAAAGGTTTGCTCAACCGCGGCCGTGTGCGGAGCATAGCGCACCATCACCTCAGTGAGGCCGCGATGCAATGACAAAAGGCGAACTGCTAAATCAGCCCCTTCAGAGTGGATAACGCCGTTCGCAACATGGCGAATACGCGGACCATCAACATCGATAACCCCCCACCCCATATTCCTAAGCCCTGGATCAATTCCTAAAACGCGCACCATTGCGTGACCTGCCCTGCATTGTTGTTACTTTTTTGCACAAATAGCACGAAACAAGAACATTCGCCAAGAGGCAACATCGCGTCGTACAAAACTCTATGCCTCAACATCACAAAAACAACATGCGCGAAGTCATAAATAACACCCTATTTTCATGGCTAAATTATTGCATTTACCTATGCCCAAAACGCATATCGAACATGCATTCTTAGTTATTGTTGGATTCAATTTTTGGCTCTAGAAGCCACATTACAAGACCGGAAAATCCCGGCCAACATTTATAAAGGACTGCGACAATGACAACATTCAGCACAAACAGCACTACATTCGGCACAACTTCAGTTGCAGCCCGTATTTCAGGCGCCGTTCACTCAGCAATTGATGCTGCTTTATTCTGGAACGACGCACGCTTGACACGTAATGCCCTTAAATCACTTAGCAACCGCGAGCTTGAAGACATTGGTCTTTCACGCGGCGACATCCATACTGTTGCACGCGCACGCTAATCCGAATTCCAAGAGGACCTCCTCCTCGCCCTCCCTCGTGGGATGAGAGCCCCTAGACGCAAAAACCGCGCAAACCCAATTCGGCTTGTGCGGTTTTTTTATGTTTGCTTGCAGCCTATTCCCCCTAAACGGGGCCAACGCACTTCTACGAACACTGGAGAGCCTCTAAATTAGCGGAAAATTGGGCCAATTACGGTCACAAAATACTCTGTTGCCGGATCAACTTGCATGATCCATGCGCCGCCTTGTTCAACAGAGGTGCCCTGATCCAACTTGGCAACGCGTTCGCCATAAAGGTCTGGCCAAACAGCTGCCAAATAAATGCTCTGAAAAACAACGAGCAGGCAAGAAGCATCACGATGCCTGCAACTGGAATACTGAACCCGCAGCGGCATGCATAAGGCTTAAGAACGATCAATCCATCATTACGGATCTCTGTAATATACCCACGCGCCATCTCTGTGTGTTTGCGCTCGATATCATTTAAACGTTCATCAAAATTTTTACTTGGACCATACATGGCTACACCTAATTATAAACGACCAGTCCCTGAACTGATCCAACCTGTGGATAGTCCTGAAATAAGTCCTTTTATAAGTGAATGCTTCAAAACCCCTTAGAACAGGGCTCTAATTATGTCTTTTTCTGCAAGGTTAGCGTTGTCCATTCAACAATCTCTTCCCGATGAACAAGATTGACGCCGTTCTGTGCATACACTGAAATTACGTCATCGGCCTGCTCATTCAAAATCCCAGAGAGAACCGCATAGCCCTCATCCGCCAGATTCGTGGCCATATCTGGTGCCAATGCAATCAGGGGGCCTTTGAGAATATTGGCAAAAACCAAGTCATACGGTGCTTTGGCCAAAAGTTCAGGATGATCAAAACCAGAAGCTTCGACAGCAATGATGCGTCCGACCAAGTTATTGGCCTCAACGTTGGCATTGGCCACATCAACTGCGACTTCATCAATGTCACTGACCATAACGGGGTTCGGCCAAATGCGTGCCGCAGCCATGCCTAAAACAGCAGTACCGCAACCGATGTCCGCAACGTTTTCACCTTGAAATCCACCCTCTGACAGGCGGTCCAAAGCGCGCAAGCAGCCCAAGGTCGTACCATGATGGCCCGTACCAAACGCCATTGCCGCCTCAATCAACAGTGGTTCGCAGTCTGCAGGTACTTTGTCGGCATCATGACTGCCGTAAACAAAGAAGCGCCCGGCCTCGACTGGTGCCAATTCACGGCGCACGTGGGCGACCCAATCAGTTTCTGGCAATTCAGAAACCGCAAACGATTTGGCACCCATTGCTGTCGCCAACAAAGACAGAGCTGTTTCATCCGGATGTTCTGTGAAATAGCCGCCCACTTCCCAAAGGCCCGAACCATCCTCTACTTCAAAAACCCCAATACCTGTCGGTTCCGGGATCAGTCGTTCCATCGCCGTGCCCAGCGCTTCGGCTGCAGGTTTTCCCAGAAGGGTCGTCAGCGCAGTGAATGTCGGCATTATCGGCTCCAATATAACGTTAGTCGTGGTTCGGCGCGCACACTAAATCGTACGTCGACAGCCACTAGGTTCAGCTTCGCGACATAGCGCCAGCCCCGCAGTGCCGCAAGGGCTGGTTAAACTCAGGCCGCCGCTTCAGTCAGTGCAGGCTTAAATATTGTCTCATGCCCAGGCCCCGGATGACGTGGGATCAAAAGTGCGAGGCTTAGAGACACGCATGCCATCCCAGCGGCAATCAAAAACACCAAAAGTGGTGACACCAGCCAAAGCAATCCAAGCGTCACAGGCAGAACAACCGCCGCGATATGATTGATGGTAAAAGCGACAGCCGCGGTTGGCGCGATATCGGCAGGGTCCGCGATCTTTTGAAAATAGGTTTTCAATGCCAATGCCAGCCCGAAAAAGATGTGATCAACCACGTACAAGAAGGCCGCAACCAGTACCCCCCAGCCAAGATAATAAACACCACCGTAAGACAAGAAGACCAACGCCAAACCGACGTATTCAAACACCAACGTGCGCCGTTCACCAAAGCGTTGAACAATGCGACCCAGCAATGGGGCCACCAACATATTGATCATCAGGTTGATCAGGAACAGCGAGGTCAGCTCGTGAACCTCGAAGCCAAATTTCTCAACCATCATAAACCCTGCGAACACGACAAAGATTTGGCGACGGGCACCCGACATGAACTGCAGCGCATAATACAACCAGTAGCGTTTGCGTAGCACCATGCTTTTATTCTGAACTGTTGGGCCTTCAAACTGAGGGTAGGCGACCATCGCAAAAACGGCGATGATGACAGTAGCAGCACCGCCGCAGACATAAACGACATTATAGCTTAACCCCAATGGTTCCCACAGGAGCAGGATGATCAAATAGACAATGAAGGTCGCGGCAGACCCTAAAGCCATCATCCACCCCATGATACGCGGGGCATCGGCAATTGGCAGCCACTGCAATTGCAGTGATTGGTTCACCGTCTCGTAATAGTGAAACCCTGTCGAGCTGAGCATTGTTAGCGTCAAAATTCCGGTCAAAGATGGGTAGTAAGCCGTGATAGCAGTGGCGACCCCAAGCAGGACAAGGGACACCAGCCCCAACACTTGTTCGCGCAAAAAGATAATGATGGCGATTACACCAACGGCCAAAAATCCGGGTATTTCGCGCACTGTGTGCAACAATCCAATGTCGGAACCATCAAAATTAGCAACTTCAATTACAAAGTTGTTCAACAAGGCAGACCACGTGTTGAACGCTATCGGCATGGCAAAAGCCATCAGGGCCAACAATACTATAGGACGGCGCCAGCGCGGTAGTTTTTGCGCTTCAGCAAGTGTGACAGTTTTCAACATACGCCAGACCTACGCCCAAACATTGAGAAGGGAAATAGAGGAATGGCCCGTGCGAATACGATGTCTCAAGCTGCAAGAAAAAATGAATTAATAGAAATTCTGCGGGTCAATATCGATTGCCAATTTCAGATCGCCCTTTAGTTTGACCTGCGCGACCCAGCGCGACAAGGCACCTTGCAGCGCTACTGTCTTTTTGGCCTTCACCAACATACGCACACGATGACGTCCACGCACACGGGCAATCGGTGCAGATGCTGGCCCAAATATCTGCGCACCAACCGCGCGAAGTGGTTCATCTACACGGGCCAGGTGGTTCGCCAAATCAAAAACCTGAGGCAAATCGGTGCCACTTACGATGATTCCAGCCATGCGCCCATAAGGCGGCACGCCTGCTGCTTTACGTTCAGCGGCTTGAGCCCGCCAAAAGCCCTCTTCGTCACCTTCAAGGATCGAACGAATCACGGGATGCTCTGGCTGGTAGGTCTGCAGCATCGCCATACCCGGTTTTTCGGCACGCCCAGCACGACCAGCAACCTGACGCATCAGTTGAAACGTCCGCTCAGCCGCGCGCAAGTCAGATCCCTGAAGCCCCAAATCCGCATCGATCACACCCACCAATGTAAGGTTAGGAAAGTTGTGCCCCTTTGCAACCAACTGCGTCCCGATAACGATATCCGCACCACCAGCAGCAATCGCTTCAATCTCAGCCTTCAACGCGCGCGCTGATCCATACATGTCTGAACTTAGCGTGGCGATGCGTGCATCTGGAAACAGCTCAGCCGCTTCCTCGCCCAAACGCTCCACCCCCGGACCAACGGGGGCCATGCGCCCCTCCACATCACAAGACGGGCATTTAATTGGCATTTCTTTGCTCTCACCGCATTGGTGACAAACCAGACGGTTCTGGAAACGGTGCTCCACCATTCGCGCATCGCAATCGTCACATCCTATCTGATGACCACATGCACGACATAAAGTGACCGGCGCATAACCACGACGGTTGATAAACAGCATCGCCTGCTCACCCGCATCGATACGTTTTTGCACCTCGAATTTCAGGGCTTCAGACACCCAATGGTTGGCGGGCAATTTGGCGTCGCGCATATCTATGGTCTTCATCGTCGGCATAACTGCGGGACCAAAGCGCGAGGTAAGCTCAAGACGTTTGTACTTGCCGCTTTCTGCATTAGCCCAGCTTTCTAAGGAGGGCGTGGCAGAGGCCAGCACCACATGTGCCCCACAAATCGAAGCACGTAAAACAGCCATATCGCGAGCATTATACAACACGCCCTCTTCCTGCTTGTATGACGTATCATGTTCCTCATCGACCACGATCAAACCAAGGTTCTGATAGGGAAGGAACAATGCAGAGCGTGCGCCAATCACCAGCTGCGCCTGCCCCTGCCCGATCATACGCCAGATGCGACGGCGTTCAGTCATCGTCGCGCCAGAATGCCATTCTGCTGGCCGATGGCCAAAGCGTTCCTGCACTCGTTTAAGGAACTCAGCCGTCAGCGCAATCTCTGGCAACAACACCAACGCCTGACGCCCAGCGCGCAATGCCGCCGCCACGGCTTCTAGGTAAACCTCCGTCTTACCCGACCCCGTCACTCCGCGCAAAAGGGTTGTACCGTATTTACCTGATTGAACCGCATCCGCGAGGTATTCAGATGCCGTTGCCTGATCCTCTGTCAGTTCTTTACTTGGTAGGCTCGGATCAAGGCGCGGGAACGGCATATCGCGTGGGCTGTCTTCTTCCGCCACAGCACCCTGCTCGACCAAACCTTTGACCACAGAGGTTGTGACACCCGCCAACTCAGCTAATTCTTTCAGTGTAAATGACAGATCGCCGTATTCAGCCAGCATATTCAGGACCTTATGGCGGGCATCAGTCATGCGCTCTGGTTCGGACGGTCCACGTCGATAAATTTTGCGCATGGACGGTGGATCGCCCAACCCCGGTGCACGGGTCGCCAATCGCAGCATCGCGTTCGTAGGTGTTAGGGTGTAATCACCCGATCGTTTTAAAAAATCGCGCATTTCCAGCCGCATAGGCGCGGCATCCAGCACACGGTAAGCGGCGCGCACTTTTTTGATGTCCCAATCACCTTTGCCAGCGCCCCAAACAACACCAATCACCTTACGCGGCCCCAACGGCACTTCCACAAATGCACCCAGATGGCAGCCACCCTCAGGTGCCTTATAATCCAGCATACGATCCAAAGGTTCGACGGTCAGCACCCCAATCAGGGCACCCTCATCAAAATACTCTAGCCCGGTTTGGGATTGGCACACGTCTTTGCTCCGGCTTCGGTTCAAGGTTTCAATTTCTACAACGTGGGGTACATGCAATCGCAAGACAACACTACAGTACAATCGGCACAGTTAATCTAACGTATTTAATGAGAGAGTATTGTCAGTTAAAGCACCATCGCATTCTGAAAACAGCTGCCATTAAATGCCCCAACCATCACCAACATTACTTACCAGAACCACAGCAATTTACGTCTGCAGCCCGCCCCCCTCGTGATGACGGAATGCTGGCCCAGTATGCCCACAGAAACTTCAACCAAAAAGCGTAAAAGTCGCGCATTTTTACAACAGTTCGTAATAAAAATCGCCCCCCCGGTCTCTACCATGACGCGAAATCGCACCAATTTTGCAATATTCTCAACCAAAAAGTAAAAAATTTTAGATTTAACACCGCGCTCATGTTAAGTGAGCTGAAAATAATCAGAGGCGAGCATGAGCAGTAGCCCGAAAATTGATGATACGTTGCGCGAAGCTATTATTTCGCAACCAAACGTTATTCTGGACGACAAGGACCTAATGCAAGCGTTGATCGCTGCAAATGAGCATGCAATGGGCGGCAATATTGTCGACCTGCGAGGCGTTGCTATGGATCGCCTCGAGAGCCGCCTTGATCGACTTGAAAACACACACCGTTCAGTGATCGCAGCCGCATACGAAAACCTTGCAGGCACAAATCAGGTGCACCGCGCTATTTTGCGGATGCTGGACCCGATGGAGTTTGAAGCGTTCTTGCGTGACCTCAACGGTGCTGTCTCAGAAATTCTGCGCGTCGATGCCACGAAACTAGTTCTTGAGACCGTGCAAAGCGATACTGAAAATACAGTTAAGCCTTTGGGCGAAGTTTTGAGCGTTGTCGAACCTGGGTTTATTGATGATTATCTTTCAAATGGACGTGGGGGTCGGGTGCGCAAAGTGACCTTGCGCAAAGTGCAGAATTTGTCTGAAATGATCTATGGCGAAAATGCGGAATGGATCCGCTCAGAAGCCTGTCTAAAGTTAGACTTTGGCGATGGACGCCTGCCCGGCCTATTGGTAATGGGCGCAGAAGATCCGCATATGTTTAGACCACAGCAAGGCACTGACCTATTGGCCTTTTTCACGGGGGTCTTTGAACGCGCGATGCGGCGCTGGTTGTCTTGAGCCTGATCTCACCTGCAGCGCGTGACGCCCTACAGGAATGGCTTGACCACCAAAAATCGCTCAAGGGATCCGCAGAAAACACTGTAACAGCTTATGCGGGCGATGTGACTGAATTTCTTGCGTTTATCACTGGCCACAAGGGCGAATCCCAAGGCTTAGGGGCCCTATCCAAAGTCACAATCAGCGATTTGCGCGCATGGATGGCCAACAGCCGTGGAGCAGGTGTTGGACCTCGTTCCCTAGCGCGAAAACTGTCTGCAGTTAAGGTGTTTTATCGTTGGCTTGCCGCGCGTGAAGGGTTCGAACCGACCGCCGTTCTGCTTACACGCTCTCCTAAATTTACCAAAAAACTACCCCGTCCACTGGCGATTGATGCCGCGCGCGACTTGATCGAAACCGTTAAAATGCAATCGCTTGAACCCTGGGTCGCAGCCCGCGACGCTGCAGTGGTGACATTGCTGTGGGGCTGTGGCTTGCGGATTTCTGAGACCCTTGGACTAAAAGGGATCGACGCACCCCTACCACAGGTCATGCGGATCACAGGTAAAGGCGGCAAAGAACGGATCGTACCCGTCGTAGACGCAGCGCGCGCAGCGGTTGATGCGTATGTCAAAGCCTGCCCTCACATTTTGACCGACGATGGACCACTGTTTCGAGGCGTGCGTGGTGGCGTCTTGTCGCCCAGGGCCATTCAAAAAGCGATGGCATCAGCACGGATGCAACTTGGCCTTCCAGCTACAGCAACACCACACGCCTTGCGGCACAGCTTTGCCACGCACCTATTAAACGCAGGTGGCGACCTACGCACGATCCAAGAATTGCTGGGACACGCATCACTTTCAACCACGCAAGCCTATACCGCAATCGACACTGCGCATTTGTTGGACGTGTATAACAACGCGCACCCGAAGGCCTAAATCAGTTTAAGCAGCCCAACATCATGCAAACGTTTATGCTCAATCATCATTGAATCTGCCATTATAAGTACAGAACGTCTTCCACATGTTAAATGTATGGATACCACAACTCACACGCGGGGACATTAACATAAAAACACTCACTTGTATCGGTGCCACAGCCTTCGGCCTTGCATTTACAGCCACAACAGCCTTCGCCGAAGACTTTACAACTTTGACCGTTGAAGACCGCTTTGACCTAGAACGCGAAGTCATTGTCGCGCTTTATGACAGCCTGCGTGACAAGCTAGCCGCAGGCTATACAAAAAAGGTGATGCAGTCGGCACGAATTTCCGTTCATGGGCCCCACCAGCCACGCACACGGCGATTCAAGGATCACACGAGACACGCATCCTCAACACCGTCACCAACGATATCGCAGCTGAGCAATATCTAAAATTCGAAGACGAAGGCGTAATAATACCAGATGGTTCTGTTTTGCCCAAAGAATCCATCAGCCCTTCAATCAAAAAGAAAAAGGCGCGCCTCGGTCCACTTTTCTTCATGAAAAAAATGTAAGCAGCTTCGATTCCAGAAACAAACGACTGGCTCTACGCTGGCCCACAGCCAAACGGCAAAATCATGAAAATCAAGCAGTCTTTCTGCAATGATTGCCACGAAGCATATGAAGAATTTGATTATCTAGCCTGCCCAGTCGAAAATGTCCGTTTGGGCCAAGATCAGTAGCTGAACATCATCGTTGAATAATCTTTTAGAAACCCGTCAATCCAATTGGCGGGTTTCGCTTTGCATTTCTCGCAACCTTACGGCATGTAAGCACCATGACACCAAAAATTCGCGCCCTCTCCGTACACCTACTGACCGCCACTGGTGCAGTTTTCGCAATGCTAGCAATGCTGGCCGCAGTCGATGCCAGATGGGACCTGATGTTCCTTTGGTTGGTTGTTGCATTCTTTGTTGACGGAATTGATGGGCCATTGGCACGTCACTACGATGTCAAAAAGAACGCTGCTGAATTTGATGGTGTGCTACTTGATCTGATCATCGACTACCTAACTTATGTCTTTATCCCTGCATTTGCATTGTTCAAATCTGGGCTTATGGATGGCTGGACAGGTTGGTTTGCGATCATCCTTATTACATTTACATCCGCAATGTACTTTGCTGATACACGTATGAAAACTAAGGATAATTCATTCTCTGGTTTTCCAGGGTGTTGGAACATGCTGGTCTTAGTCATCTTTGCGCTTGAACCAAATTTTTGGGTATCGCTGGCACTTGTAACCATCTTAGCCGTTGCAATGTTCCTGCCACTTAAATTCGTTCACCCAGTGCGCACAGAACGTTGGCGCGTTGTAACGTTGCCAGTGGCAATAGCTTGGACGTTCTGTGCAGGTTGGGCCGCTTGGGTGGATTTTCACGCCGAAAGCTGGGCACACTGGGGTCTTGTGATCACCAGCGTTTATTTGCTGGGTGCAGGCGTCGCACAACAAGCTATCCCAGAGCGCACAGCCAAAGTATAACCACTAAATCAATAATCCTGCCGCGCCCTCATGGCGCAGCAGTGCAACCTTGGTTTCGACACCACCTTCACCTGAAAACCCTGTTAGGCCATTAGCACCAATCACGCGATGGCAAGGAATGATAATTGGGATCGGATTTCCACCACAGGCTTGTCCAACCGCTTGGGCTGGAACGCCCAAATTCTTGGCAATTTCACCATAGGTTCGGGTGTAGCCAAAGGGGATCGCAAACATCACAGCACACACATCACGTTGAAAATCAGTGCCTTTAACATTCATTGGCAAATCAAACGTCTCTAATTCACCACGCGCATACGCCAACATCTGGATTTCGGCAGCATGCAGAACATCACTGTGATCATCAGCAGCGATGCCCCAATCAAGGCGCGTGATCTCTCCCGCTTCCTCCACAATACACAGCAGACCAAACTGTGTTTTAACGCTACGCCGTTTGATCTGTGACATGCGGTACCCCTAAAAACGACAGACCAATCCATGAATAGAAAAACCCCGCCCGAATAAGGGCGAGGCTAGAATAATTCTCGACAATCGCCAAGATGACTTAAGTCGTAGCCATCATGCCTTTTTCTTGAGCTAATGCACGCATGCGCTCCTGAAGCTTTTCAAATGCCCGCACTTCAATCTGGCGAATACGCTCACGGCTCACTTTGTATTGTGTGCTCAGATCTTCCAACGTGATCGCTTCATCGCTTAGGCGGCGTTGGGTCAGAATGTCTTTTTCACGGTCGTTCAAAACATCCATCGCTTCGGTCAACATTTTGCGGCGCACGGTCAATTCATCATTGGCCTCGTAATCGCCAGCTTGGTCCGCACTTTCGTCCTCAAGCCAATCTTGCCATTGCATGGTCCCCTCGCCCTCAGAGCCAACGGTCGCATTCAATGATGCATCCCCACCACTCATGCGGCGATTCATGCTGACCACTTCGGTTTCCGTTACACCCAGGTCATTAGCAATTCGAGCCACGTTTTCTGGACGCAGATCACCTTCTTCAAGTGCACCAATGCGGCTCTTGGCTTTGCGCAGGTTAAAGAACAATTTCTTCTGAGCAGAAGTTGTGCCCAACTTCACCAAAGACCACGAACGCAGAATGTATTCCTGGATGCTCGCGCGGATCCACCACATGGCGTAGGTCGACAGGCGAAAGCCCTTTTCAGGATCAAACCGCTTAACTGCCTTCATCAAACCAACATTGGCCTCTGAAATCACTTCGGCTTGGGGCAGACCGTAGCCGCGATAACCCATCGCAATTTTAGCTGCTAAACGCAGGTGGCTGGTAACCATTTTATGGGCCGCGCCTGTGTCTTCTTTTTCAACCCAAGCTTTGGCCGCCATGTATTCTTCCTCAGGCTCCAACATTGGGAACTTGCGGATTTCTTGCATGTAACGGTTCAGGCCACCTTCTGGGGTTGGTGCCGGCAGATTTGCATAATTGGCCATTGTCAGTCCCTCTCATTTGGGCGCACACGTTGATGAGTGTGAGATTGATATGTGTGCCGCACAGACAGGTTTCAAGAGGTTGCCTATGCGATAATTTTAATATGAAGACGCCAAAGGCGAAGACAATGCTATGTAACACGCCTAGGTGCGCCCTCTGACACAGGCTTAACAAACAAAGGCTTCGCTATTTGGCTGGAATCTCAAGTGCTGCGATCAAACGGGACATATCCGCAGGCATATCCGCCTCGAAGCGCATCATCTCCCCGGTTACTGGGTGCTCGAACCCCAAAACAGCCGCGTGTAGGGCTTGACGCTTGAAAACACCAAGCTCACGCAGACCATCATCACTAATTGATCCTTTAGGCAGCTTACGCTTGCCGCCATAAACCGGATCACCGACGAGACCGTGACCGGCATGGGTCATATGCACGCGAATTTGGTGCGTACGGCCTGTTTCTAACCAACATTCCATCAAAGCAATCACTTCAGGCGCACCAAAGCGCTGAACCGTACGGGCGCGGGTCACAGCGTGACGCCCACCCTGAAACAACACCGCTTGGCGTTGGCGATCTGTCTTATGACGGGCCAGTTGGGTGGTCATCCGCAAAATATTGCTGGTTTCAAAGCTTGCGCCCTTAACGCCGCGCAACCTTGGATCATTCGCATCAGGCACACCGTAAACCAGCGCTTTATAGTAACGTTCAGTGCTGTGGTCTGCAAACTGAGCTGCCAAACCATGGTGCGCCGTATCTGTCTTGGCTGCGACTAAAATTCCAGATGTTTCTTTATCAATGCGGTGCACGATTCCCGGGCGCTTCATTCCACCAACGCCAGACAAAGTATCACCACAGTGATGCATCAAGGCATTAACCAATGTGCCGTTCGGCGTACCAGGTGCAGGATGGACAACCATGCCCGCAGGTTTGTTTACCACAATCAGGTCATCATCTTCATAGATCACATCCAGCGGAATGTTCTCTGGCAAGATGTGACTTTCTTCGGCCTCTGGCACGTCGATTTCAACATCAGCGCCCACAAGAACCTTGGCCTTAGGATCAAGAACGACAACTCCGTTCACTTTGACAGAGCCATCCGTGATCAAACGGGATAAACGGGTGCGCGACAGCGATGCATCCTCTGGAACATCACGTGCAACCGCCTTATCAAGACGGGAGGGCGGTGCATCGCTGATACGGAAACGAACTGAGGTGATCGACATGATAGATCCTGTTGAACCCGCGAACTTGCGGTTTTTAAGACGATTGGTGACAGTACTTACAGCCACGATGTTGATCGGCGTTGTAGTCGTGGTCGGCCTGCTTGTCACCCGCCTGTCGTCAAAAGGTCCTCACCTGCCCCAAATGATAACTTTACCAGACGGATCAACCGCCACAGCCTTCACCCAAGGCGATACATGGTATGCGATTGTAACCAGCGAAAACCAAATCTTGATCTACAATCGTACAGACGGCGAACTGCGTCAGATCATTAAAATCAAATAAGCCAGGTTTAAATTCGTTGTTTTTAAACGGGGGGGGGAATGGTACCACCTCCTGGTCTCGAACCAGGGACCTCCTGATCCACAATCAGGCGCTCTAACCAACTGAGCTAAGGCGGCACTTGCGGGGTGATTAACCGCCCAAACAAGTGAACGCAATACCTTTCAAACCAAATATTGCACCTCAATCTTATCAATCTGCCCAAAATGGATATTTCAAACGGCTTATCCACGATCTTGCCAAACATAGTGCATGTAGTTAGCACAGGCTCATCATTTCCGGAGAATACCCAATGGGCATCAATAAAGAACGCGACGTAGAAGCAAACATGCAAATCGGTCCAACCGACCTTGGCATGGTCCGCATTTTCATCGAATCGCAAGGCATCGAAGTTCCAATGGATTTTGAACCGGACGAAGCCGAAGAAATCGCAGAAGAGATTCGTGCTGCAGCTATGGCTGCCCGCACTGTGAAATAACTTAGAATTTAGGGCTGCGAACACAACAGTTCGCAGCCCTAACGAAATCCTCAGGAGGAGTGCATGATTATTTGCGTGATCGATCCTTCATGGTTTCCAGACTTGTCCTAAACATAGTGGACAAACGGCTATGTGATTGTTGGGCTACACCCCAATTACTAGCCAATGATGTCACCGGTGATATTTAAATGCGGTTTAACAGCAGCAATCCATTTTCCACGCGAAAAATTCAGCGGCCCGCTTATCATTTAACGTACTTGGGTGTCGCAATGATGGCCCCACAGATCCCCCGAACGCTAGCTTGACATCGAGACAATCGGTTTACGGTGCTTCAAATCCTCAGGACGGCCCTTCAAGCGATACCATTTGGTGCCCGCTAAATGCGATACCAAAAAGTATCAAATCGAAAACTCATAGATATTTACACTCAAAATGGCTTTCGCGCCCTCGCCGACTCAACGCGGCGTGATATTTTGCAACGCTTGGCGGGCGGAGAGCATACGATTGCGCAATTAACTGAACATTTTGACATGACCCGCGCGGCCGTAAAAAAGCACCTAACCGTACTGTTGTGGCTTACCATACCGATCCTGACAAACGCGATCTGGCTTCACGCACCCAAAACCCCTTGGCTGAAGGACAGCCAATTAAAATGTTTGGTGCTGACATTGGTGATTTACTGATGTGGGGCGACGTAATTGTTGCCCGTGCACATGAATACCTCGAATACACCTTTGTCATTAAGTCGATAGGTGATGCGATCAGCACCGTTAAATGGACGCTAACATAGGGTGCAGGCGGCACACATTTAAGCCTTGAACACATCGGTCTGCCACAAATGCAGAAAGCTTTGGCCTCACACTCGCGCTGAACAAAGGTTGGGATAATCATTTGGAGACGCCCACGCCTAAAACCGCGCATCACGGCAAGTGGCGTACACACCCCCCTTGCCCCCACTCTTCGCACGCCTTACCTAAGAGGCGACGGGTTCTGCTCTCTCTGTGATCGGTTATACATTCCAGAGGCCTTAAGCAATTCCTCGGCTGCTGGCTCTGTTCGGACCCTGGTTCGATTATCTGGTGACCACCTGTACATACAGGTCCCCCGGAATACAGAACCAAGCGTTTGTAGCGGTTCCCGTCATCTACCCTACAGTATCAGCCGCCCACGGCACTGCGCACCATTTGCCAATATTGGTCCTGCACTTCGTTTAGACTAAGGCGGCCTTGGCTACGAAACCATGTGTTCACACCCGTCAGCATCGCAATCACGGCAAATGTTGCGATCTTTGCATCTTTAACAGTCCAAGCGCCGCTTACTTGCCCTCCGATCAGAATGTTGTGAAGGCGGTTTTCGTATTGGCCACGCAGGCCTTCGATCAAGGCAAAGTTTTCAGGCGTCAGATTACGCAGCTCCATATAGGCGATAAACACTGCCTCGGGCCGCTCATGATGGAAAGCGATGTGAAAACGAACAAACTGCTCTAGCATTTCCAACGGCTGCGCTGAATCCTCATCAGGCAAAGCGGCCAACAATTCGGTCATGTGGGACTGCATCAGATCAAACAGCAAGCTTTGTTTATCGGGTGTGTAATTATACAGCGCCCCGGCCTGCACACCGACCTCGCTAGCAATTTGGCGCATGGAAACAGCGGCGAACCCGTGCCTGGCAAACAGCTCAAGCGCGGCTGTGCGAATTTTAGGGCCTGTGATGCCCGAATGTGATCCTGTTGTACGTGCCATACCCCGATGTTATATGAACAAACGTTCAGAACCAAGCACCGCTTGCGCCAAACCTTAGGCTGGTGCATCAAGCGTACAACAGTTGGAAAAAGACATGCGCTTGATTGCTTTCATTTTAACCTTAGCCCTGATGGCCTGCGCTCAGTTTCCTGAATTGGACGGCGTTGTTTCAGATGCTGGGAAAGATGTGAAATACCCGAAGCTGCGGCCCATCAATACATTGTTGGCCCAAACCGCCCCAACAGGACGATCTGCTAAAGAAACAATCAGCACAATAGATGCGCGTATTGAAGCCTTACAAAACCGCGCAGCCGCCCTGCAAGGCGCAGTAGTGAATCAGGACACACAAAATCGCATGCAAAACGGTGTGAACTAAGGCTTTTCTCGCGTTGCATGGAAGCCGTAAAACGGCTACATCGCGCCAAACGACCAATCATCCAAAAGGACCCAAACTATGTCACAGCCTCTTCGTCTTGGTATTGCCGGCTTGGGAACTGTTGGAGTTGGGGTTGTTAAAATCATCCACAAGCAAGCCGCTCTTTTACAAGCCCGCACAGGTCGTGAGATCACAATCAGCGCCGTAAGCGCGCGCAGCAAAGGCCGCGATCGCGGGGTGGCGCTCAATAACTATGCATGGGAAGACGATCCTGTTGCATTGGCAAAGCGTGATGATGTTGATGTTTTTGTTGAACTTATGGGCGGTGCCGATGGCCCAGCCAAAGCCGCGACCGAGGCTGCCATCGCTGCGGGCAAACACGTGATCACCGCCAACAAAGCTATGCTTGCAATGCACGGTCACGCTCTGGCGAAAGCGGCCGAAGCCAAAGGCGTCTCACTGCGTTACGAAGCTGCCGTAGCAGGTGGCATTCCTGTGATCAAAGCGCTGACCGAGGGTCTGGCTGGTAATGAGATCACCCGCATTATGGGTGTGATGAACGGGTCGTGTAACTATATTCTGACTCGCATGGAAGATTCAGGCCTTAGCTATCGAGAAATTTTCGCGGAGGCCGACGGCCTTGGCTATCTCGAAGCAGATCCACAACTGGACGTTGGTGGCATTGATGCGGCCCATAAACTTGCAATCCTCAGTTCAATCGCCTTTGGCACCAAAGTCGATTTTGACGCCATTGTTCTTGAGGGCATCGAGCGCGTCAGCATCGAAGATATCAAAGCAGCAGCCGATATGGGCTATAAAATCAAATTGCTGGGCGTGACACAGATGACAGGTCGTGGCCTAGAGCAACGCATGCAGCCGTGCCTTGTGCCAACCAGCTCTCCTTTGGGACAGTTGCAGGGCGGCACAAACATGATCGTGATTGAAGGCGACGCAATTGAACAAGTTGTCTTGCGCGGCCCCGGTGCTGGCATGGGCCCAACAGCCAGTGCTGTGATGGGTGACGTTTGTGACATCGCACGCGATTTCCATCTACCGGTATTTGGACAGCCTGTGGAAATGCTGGTTGAAAGCAAGCCTGCAAAATCGACAACGCCGGCCCCTTACTATCTGCGCATGGGCGTGGTTGATAAGCCTGGTGCAATGGCAAAGATCGCTACTGTTTTGGGCGAGGCTGGGATCAGTATCGACCGCATGCGCCAATACGGCCATGCTGAAACATCTGCCCCAGTTCTCATCGTGACGCACAAAGTTTCCAGCGCAGCCATTGAAGCTGCTTTGGAAGCGATGGAAAGCACAGGCGTCTTGGCCGCTGCCCCCGTTGCGCTTCGCATTGAAGAAGTTTGAGGGCATACTCCCCCAAACATGACTGCTTTTGCCTGACGCATCTATGGATGCCTCTGGCGGGAGTTTATTTCGTAAGATGAACGGGGGATTTCGTGTCATTTCTTGGGGTTGAGCATTCACTAAATGGACGCCGTTGGGTTGGTCCTCCAATCGAAGTTGACCGTGCCGCTGAGGCGATTGCCCAGCAGACTGACCTGCCCCGCCCTGTCGCCCAAGTGTTAGCCCGTCGCGGCGTTGCCCCTCAGGCAGCTGCTACGTTTCTTGCCCCCTCGTTGCGTGAGCTCTTGCCTGATCCGCGATCTTTGCATGACATGGAAAAAGCAGCGACACGCTTTTTGGCAGCCGTTTCATCCCGTCAACGCATTGCTATTTTTGCAGATTATGATGTTGATGGCGGCAGTTCTGCTGCGTTATTGATTGTGTGGCTGCGGTCTTTGGGTTTGCAAGCCACCCTATATATCCCCGATCGCATTGATGAAGGTTATGGCCCCAATGATGAGGCAATGTCTGCCCTTGCCCGCGCCCATGACCTGATCATTTGCGTAGATTGCGGTACGCTGTCTCACGGCCCTATTGCCGCGGCAGTTGGTGCGGATATCATTGTGCTAGATCACCACTTGGGTGGAGAAACACTGCCGGATGCATTCGCCATTGTGAACCCCAACCGCCAAGATGAAGACGGGGCGTTGGCCCACCTATGCGCGGCCGGCGTCGTGTTCTTGATGTTGGTCGAAGCTGGTCGTCAGATGCGCGAAGCAAGCCAGCAAGGCCCTGATTTGATGCCCTTGCTGGATTTAGTCGCTCTGGCAACAGTAGCCGACGTTGCCCCATTGATTGGTGTGAACCGCGCGTTTGTACGCCAAGGCCTGCGCGTCATGGCGCGACGTGATCGCCCTGGCATCGTAGCTCTTGCCGATGTGTCACGTATGGATACGACCCCGTCATCTTACCACCTTGGGTTTCTTTTAGGTCCACGCGTGAATGCAGGTGGTCGCATTGGCCAAGCGGATCTAGGCGCACGCTTATTGGCCTGCGAAACCGAGCACGAAGCAGCAGCTATGGCCGAACGCCTTGATCAGTTGAACACGGAACGCCGTGATATTGAGGCTGCGGTTCGAGCTGCAGCGATAAAACAGGCTGAGGAACGCGGGTTTGATCGCCCATTGGTTTGGGCCTCTGGCGAGGGATGGCATCCAGGTGTGGTGGGTATTGTCGCCTCGCGTCTGAAAGAAAATTCAAACCGTCCCTCAATTGTCATCGGCTTTGAGGACGGAATCGGCAAAGGTTCAGGGCGTTCTGTTTCGGGGATCGATCTGGGTGCACCCATTCAACGCCTCGCAAATGAAGGGCTGTTGATCAAAGGTGGTGGCCACAAAATGGCGGCGGGTTTGACAGTGGCTGAAGACAAGCTTGAGGCAGCCATGGAGCGCCTTTCCGAGCTGTTGGACAAACAAGGTGCCGGACAGATCGGTGCCGCTGATTTGCGCCTAGACGGTGCGATGATGCCGATGGCGGCCACTGTCGAGTTGGCAGAGCAAATTGAACAAGCCGGTCCGTTTGGCGCAGGAGCCCCCGGTCCACGCTATGCCTTTGCAGATATGCAGATTTTCTTTGCCAAACGGGTTGGTGAGAACCACCTTAAGTTGACCTTTGGTGATACCGAGGGTGGGCGCATGGAGGCAATAGCATTTGGTGCATATGATACGCATATGGGTCCCACACTTGAGCAACATGGTGGTGCGCGTTTCCACCTTGCAGGGCGTTTAGACATCAATACTTTCCGTGGACGCCAGACGATTCAGCTTAGGTTGGAAGACGCCGCACCCGCTTAATAAAAAAAACCACAATTTTGTGTTTTTTCCACTTGCGCAGTTCGCCTCCTTTCCCTAGATAACGGCTCACCACAGCGGCCCGTTCGTCTATCGGTTAGGACATCTGGTTTTCAACCAGGAAAGAGGGGTTCAACTCCCCTACGGGCTGCCATGGTACTTTCCACAGAAATTCATGGACATAGTCACTGTTTATAAGTGGTTATTGACATTCCTATGTCCTATTTTCATCTGCAGCATATTAAGGCCACCGATCGTACCCCCAATGCCAGCCAATGTTTTTATGGTGGTTTATAGCTCACAGACACTTTGTTCCATCTTAACTGAACAAAGGTGAAACTCACGATCACTAGACCAACGTGCTCTTCTCAAAATCCGCCCAAAACCAGTGAGACGCAGAAAATCTTAATTAATATAAGCCACTGGTTTAGAAATCGGTCGGCGCACCGCCCTCTTCTTTGCGCCGCGCGACAAAGGCAGCTAATTCTTCGCGAATGGCTGGCTCCATCGGAGGTTCTTCAAAGTTAGCGATGATCTCTTTGAAAATCCCGTGCGCCCGCTCTGGCGTCCACACTCCGCCGTCGACCTCCCAGCCTTCATAGTTTTTCCAATCACTCAGGAAGGGCTGGTAGAACGCAGTCGTATAGCGGTCTTGTGTATGTTGAATACCAAAGAAATGGCCATCATTCCCAACGGATTTAATTGCGTCGAGTGCAATGTCATCAACCTCTGTCGCCCAAATTTTGGGATCAAGGTAGCGTTGGATTTGCTGCAGCACTTCGCAGTCCATGATGAATTTTTCAGGGCTGGCGATAAGGCCGCCCTCAAGCCAACCAGCAGCATGGTAAACCATGTTTGTTCCTGATTGCACCGCCGCCCAAAGGCTATTGGATGTTTCCCACATCGCTTGCCCGTCCGGCACATTCGCCGCACATACGCCCGAAGATCGCATCGGCAAGCCGTAAAAGCGTGCCATCTGGCCAGTCATCTGCGTTGCCCGCATATACTCAGGTGTCCCAAACGCAGGGGCACCAGATTTCATATCTACGTTGGAAGTAAACGTTCCAATAGCACAGGCGACACCTGGGTTAATATATTGAGCCAACGCAATGGCGCACAGTCCCTCAGCCAAAGACTGCGCCACAGCACCAGACATGGTCACTGGCGCCATAGCGCCAGCAAGTGTAAACGGCGTCACCACGAGCGCCTGACCACGGCGCGCGAGGCGCATCCAGCCGTCCATCATCGGGTAATCGTGTTTTAGGGGAGAGGTAGAGTTAATGTTTGTGTACATTTTCGGGCTTGCATCAAATTCTTCGTGGGTGTGGCCGCCTGCAATGCGAACCATTTCTACAACGTCCTCGACCCGTTCTTTGCCAAGGGAATATGCGTGCATAACTTTGTCAGTGATTGTCAGTTTGTCATATAAAACATCCAAATGGCGCACGCTAGCGTGCACATCGACGGGTTCTACGGGATAGCCACCAGCAAAGTGAATGCAGTTAAAATATTGGGTTAGCTTCAAAAGGTTTTGACACATCTCACGGGTGCCCGACACTTTGGTACCAATCGACATGTCCCAATAGCTTGGCGGGGATGAAACGTTACCAAAGTTGATGTGGTTACCCCCGATGGTGATCTGGCGATCAGGGTTGCGCGGAGTTAGGGTGAAGGAGCTTGGGGCCTTGCCCACCATCTCCATCACAAAATCACGGCCCATACGCACGTTCGTACCTTTGACGGCACATCCTGCTTGCTTCAGGATTGACACCGCTTCGGGATGTAAAAATTCGATCCCAATTTCTTCAAGGATACGCATCGCACCCTCGTGGATGGCCGCGACGCCATCTGCACTCAAAGGTTCAACAGGACGATCCACCAACAACGGCGGGTTCCATGGCATCTGTTCAATGACAGCACTTCCGCGGCGAGCTGCAGCGCCGGCACGGCCACCACCACGTGTTCTGCGTTGTGAACCTTCAGTCATGCGACAATCCCCCATTTGATGATACCTCATCCAAACGCAACCATGTGGTCATTGGCCAGCACGTTAACGACAGCTTTTGTCGCTTAACGCGCTTAACGGGTCAGCTTTTGTTCAGCCATTCAGGAATATGACCAATGTCAGGCAAGACAACATCAGCGTAAGGGGCCAAAGTCTCGCGTCTCGCAATGCCTGTCAGGACAGCAATACAGCGCATTCCCGCAGCGGCCCCTGCCATCAAATCATGTGTACTGTCGCCCACCATTGCTACGCGGGCAGGATCACATCCAGTCTGAGCACAAAACGCTTTCAACTGACCAGCGGCGGGTTTGGCACCATACCCACTGTCAAAACCTGCGATAAAGTCAAACAATCCAACGACATTGGCACCGCCCAGATGGGCAAGTGCGGACGCTTCAGAATCATTGGTCGCGACACCCAGTTTCAAGCCCGCATCCCGCAAAGATGTTAGATAAGTGATCAACGGAATTACTTCGACCTGAGGGGCCATTATTGCCTCCTCGTTCAACATTTCCAACATCGCACTGTGGCTCAGGTCTGGAAAATGCGGGGCCAATGCCTGCCCTATTTCATCCGGCGTGCCAGCGATTACGACACTGTCGGAGGAAAACTTACGTGTGGTAATGTCAAAACCAATATCTTTGCCAATAACGGTCGCGGCCGCGCGATCTCCATCGGTAAGGCGCAATAGGAACGCCTGTGCCCATGCCTCCCACGTGGCTGAAAATTCAAACAACGTACCATCTTTATCAAAGATCAAACCCTGCCAATCAGTCATGTCCAATGCACCTGTTCACCGCCCGGCAATGACTGGCGTGCCTCAATCAAACGTTCATAAGGCATCGAGATACTGTCACAAAATGAGATGACCCACGCGTCGTCCATCATCAGAAACTCCATCAAGCCGCCCAGAAATTCTGGATCCGTTGCCCCGTTGCGCACATCCGCTTCACTGGCACCAGTAGAACCTAAGAAAACAGGTAAAAGATCTTCGTTTCCCGCCAGCCATGCCAAGGCCTGTAGCCCCACGGTTTCCGCGGTTTCCTGCGTCATTGTCATTGCTCACTCCTGTTCCCTGAAAATAGAAACACTTTGTTAACTTTAAGGGACAAAAACCTAACTAGGTGACGAACACAAGAGACTGCCATTCAGGCTCGAACATTTAACGAGTGAGGAAGGGACGACAATACACTGCAAGGTACTAATCATAGACCCAATTTCAAAAATCGTATTATATTAAAAGCCAAATTATCTGCTCCTTATAACACCGACACCCAAGCCTTAACATTGGCTGAAGCAATTGCCCCTCCCTGAAGCTGGTATTGACGTCGTCCTGAGCCAACCGCTTGATGGCGCACTTCTGCTGGCCAGAGTGCGCAGTCTGGTTCGCTCAAATTCATCTGACAAAGATTGGGAGTTGGGCGAAGGCACCTCTCACGCCTTAGGTTTCGCAGAGGCCCAAAAGGTCTTTGCACCATCAGGTCGGGCGGTCTTGGTGGGCCCGAACAGGGCGTTGCTGGAGGATTGGACGACCCAAGTGGCTGGTAATTCACCAACCAAATCCAAAGTAGCAGGTGTGGATGAAGCCATCAATATTTTAGGCACGTCCAAAAACGCCAACCTTCCAGATGTTTTCGCCTTGGCTATGGGAAACCACGAGCCAGAAAAAATCCTGTATTTTCTCGCAACATTGAAATCAAATACCAGCACACGCCACTGCGCCGTGTTGGTTGTCCAGACCCATACAAACCAAGGGTTGGATGCCCAAGAACTGGATATAGGCGCAAATAATTTGATGCAACACGGCTTTCAACCCGCTGAAATGGCATTGCGTATTAATATCCTCCTAAGGCGTAAGAAAAATAACGACACAATACGGGCCAAGGTTCGCAATGGACTTGAGGCGGCGGTCAGCAATCCATTCACGGGACTACACAATCGCCGATACGCCATGCCACAACTGGACCGCATCGTAGAACATGACAACCTCACAGGTGATCCTTTCGCAGTGATGATCGAAGATATGGACCACTTCAAACAGATTAATGACAACCACGGTAACGCTTCGGGGGACGCTGTTCTGGTCGAAACAGCAAAACAATTGGCCGAAAACCTTCGCGCTGTTGATATGATTGCGCGCATCGGAGGAGAGGAGTTTTTGATCGTTATGCCCGGTGCCCAGCGAAAGGATGCCCAAGGTGCAGCACACAGACTCTGTCATTTAATTGGGGACAAGCCGTTAAAAAAACCTGATGGATTACGCCCCATAAACGCAACCATATCTATCGGGCTTGCAGTTGCCGGGGATACTAAAAGACAGCTCACCAACTTGTGGACGGAGCGGACAAGGCGCTATGAGCTCCCAAAAACCGTGGCCGCAATTGCGATACACTAAGCAGGCCAGCAGCTTAACCGGATCAGTTAGATTGCATCTGTTTTGGTTTGCGCTTTGGTCCACGTTTTAATGCGTCCTCAATTCCATCGGCATAGGCGCGGCGTTCTTCGACGTTCATCTTTTCTATAATGTTCAGCCACTGTGTTTGGCCGGCGCTTTGTACGTCCAGCGTAAACGCAGACTGCTTTGCCAACACTACTTCAATTGCCGCGCGGTCAAATGTGTCAGCACGCAGAATCGTCGCTACGTCTGCGTAATGGGCGCGACGTTCAACACGGCCAGCACCACCTTTTGCAGGGCGCAAAGCATCAAACACTTCGCGACGTTGATCATGGGGCAAGGCCTGAATATAGGGGCGCGCATAATTCAACTGCGCATTACCGCCCATTGGACCACCAGGACCTTTGCGCACAAAAGCACCCACCATCAATCCAGCCACCGCGAGATTAACGGCCAGCGAAATACTTAGCAAAATCTTAAAACCACCCGGCAAGGCCGATTTAGCGGTTTGTGTTGTCTGTGCCATGTCTTAGCCCTCTTCCATATCCCAGCCGAAGCCGAACATTCCTGTGTCTGCAACACCGTCTTCTAACAATGAAATCGATGTTTCACTGCCCAGAAACGTTTCAAATTGTGTTGGCAAACCCTCTGGTGGATTGATCCCGATCCAAAAGCCAGCGCAGGTCGCAGCGATCAATCCGCCCATGCCTTGCCATCCGCCAACCATAGACGCGATTTGTGCCCACAAACTAGGCGGTGCAATCTGTGGCATCGGCTGCTGGGCCAAAGCGTCCGTGACCACCCGCGTCATGAAGGCCTCTGACGGCTGGGCACCCACGTCATTTTTTGCCTGCGCAAACAAGGCATCCAGCGCGTTCATATCCAGATCAACGGTGTCTTTATCAGATGCTGTCATCTTCATATCCTAACTTTTCACGTGCCGGTGCCAAGGCCTGCGCCAATGCGCGCTTACCGCGCGCGGTCAAACTTTCGACCGCTTCGGTGCTAATCTCAAGTATTTCCGCAATTTCAGGGTTCGCCAATCCTTCGATATGGCGCAAAATCACGGCCTGTCTTTGTCGTGCAGGCAATGTCTGCAACCCAGCCTGCAATGCGTCCATACGTTCACGAGTTTGTAATTGGTTCGTAACGCTTGGGGACGGATCAAGGGGTTCGTCCACTTCATCCAAACCAACACCGCGTTTGCGGCGCAATCGATCCGTGCACAGGTTCGCAGTCACGTGGTATAGCCATGTGCTAACCTTTGCTTCGCCCACGCGCCAATCTGGTGCGACCTTCCACAAACGCATCATGGCGTCTTGGGCCACATCCTCTGCCTCAGCCCGATCACCCAAAACGCGCACCGCATGCCCAAAAACGCGCGGCGTGAATCGGGCTGTCAGCTCACGTGCCGCAGCTGCATCGCCTTTTGAATACTGGGCAAGCAGGGCATCATCGGTCAGATCGGGGTATGCATCCAACGGCATTGTCATCCAGTTCAGCGATAGCGGGAGACCGCGCTCATGACAAGCGCGGTCCGGTTTCGGTGTTCAAACAAACGCTGGCTTACTCGCCGTGATTCTTGTCACCATGTTTCTTCTTACCACCTTTACGCTTTTGCATTTTCTCTGCTGCAGCGTTGTACTCTTCTTCAGACAAAGAATTATTCTCGTCTGTATCAAAACGCTCCAACATCTTTGCGCCGTGTTTTTTGCCACCACGGCCTTTACCCCGTGGTTCCAGCTCTTCAGCAGACAACTTACCGTCCTTATCGATGTCCAGCTTTTCGATCATGCGTGCCGCGCGTTTCTCAGCTTTTTCCTGACCTGACGCCGCAAGCTCTTCTGCAGAAATCAATCCGTCGGAATCAGCATCCATTTTTGCGAAACGAACAGCGCCTTGGGCTTCCATTTCAGCGGCAGTTACTTGACCATCGCCATCTGCATCCAGATCAGCAAATGCAATCAGGGCTGGACCATGTCCGCGGGCTTGGGCGACGCCAGTAAATCCAAATGCAACCAGCGCAATTGTCAAAGCGACTTTAGGCAAAGCGGTTATACGTAGTGTCATCATAGTTCTCCGGTTTTTACTGTGCCCCCATTTTGGGCGGCTCACTAAATCAAACGGGGACACAGACGGTTTCCGTCGCAATAAATTCAAATAATTTGCGACTTCCTGCCACTAGGACATCCTGTCGCGTTTATTTTCTCGCATTGAGGGCGCATTCAGAAAAAAGATAAAAGGATATTCCAATGGCCAGCACAGATGTGTAACCTATGACTGAAGTAATAGAGCGTCCCCTACGCACTGCCCTTTTACGTGGCTGGCGTCGTAAATGCCCCAACTGTGGGCAAGGTTCGCTGCTGAAAAGCTACCTGAAAGTCAATGACACCTGCACAGTATGCCGTGAAGAACTGCACCACCACCGTGCCGATGACGGGCCTGCCTATTTGACGATTCTGATTGTTGGGCACCTGATGATCGCGCTATTGTATGAGGTGTTCCTCATCTACCGCCCAGAGCCACTTACACTGTTCACAATCTTTGCTGTTGGCAGTGTCGGCCTGTCGCTCTACCTTCTTCCTAGATTGAAGGGGGTCGTGATTGGCTTCCAATGGGCGCGTTATATGGGCGGGTTTGGCAACAAACGCTAACCCGACGTCGCGCCCCAAGTATGTGTTAGGGAAGCGATGAACGCCGATGTGAAAATTGACAAGACCCAAATTCGCAATGCAGCCACCGTTATTGTCCTGCGCGATCGCACAACATCCCCTCGTATTCTAATGGGTCAACGCGGTTCAAAAGCTGTGTTTATGCCCAACAAATTCGTCTTTCCAGGTGGCGCAGTTGATGCAGGTGACAGCGACATCGCCTTAGGCACCCCCCTGCCCGACCTGTGCCACGAGCGGCTAAAGGAAGACAGCAGCACAGATATGCCCAACACATTGGCCATCGCTGCAATTCGCGAATTGTTTGAAGAGACGGGGCAAATCCTAGGTCACAAAAAACCTTGGACCAGCGAAGTGCCAGAGGATTGGAAAGACTTTGCAGCCTCAGGTCACACGCCAAGTGCTGCAGGCTTACAGTTTGTCTTTCGCGCCCTCACCCCTCCAGGGCGGACGCGTCGTTTCGATGCACGCTTCTTCTTGGTGGATGCAGATGAGTTGACGACAGACCCGGATGATTTTTCCGCTGCATCAGATGAGTTGTCACATCTGCAATGGGTTGCGCTGGATGATGCGCGATCCTTTGACATGCCTTTTATAACCGAAGTCGTCTTAAGCGAGATTCAGGCACGCGCCGCGGATCGCAATCCACCTGAGAGTGTGCCGTTCTTTAAAAACAATAATGAAGAGAGCTTGTTCTTGCGTCTACGCGGCCATCTGCCAACCGATTGATCAGGCCAGAACGACCATTCCCAAAACAGACATACCCAACACGGCCACGCCGATCCATTCGCGAAAGCTGATCTTTTCCTTGAAGAACAGCACTGTCACCAGTAGGCTAAAGATCAATTCGATCTGACCCACCGCTTTGACATAGGCCGCATTTTGCAGCGTAAACGCCGTGAACCAACAGAATGATCCCGCCATAGATAAAATGCCGATCCAACCCGCAACGCGGCGTGCCTGCCAAACTGCAGATATTTCACCCCGCTCACGCGAAAACAGATAGATCGCCATGCCCGTCAATTGCATCGATGTCACCACCGTAAGCGTGACACCCGCACGGCCCCAATGATCCGTCATATCCAATTGCAGCGATGCACCACGATACGTCACCGCAGACACAGCAAACAATGCACCAGACAGAATGCCAAGACCCGTAGCGCGGTTGAACATCATGCGCCAATTCCACGCCTCTATTTGCGCAGGCGAAGACAGCAAAAGTACGCCGATCAAACCCAAGACAATCGCGCCCAATCCCTGCCAAGATACCTGATCCCCAAGGACCACAATCCCAACCAGAACTGCCAAAATCACCTCGGTTTTCTTGAACGTGATCCCCACCGCAAAGTTGCGGCTTTTGAAAACCAACACCACACAGACCGTTGCCAGAACCTGTGCCAAACCGCCTGTCGCCGCATACATCCAGAACTGTGGTGAAAGATCAGGCCAAGCTTGCCCCGTTTGGTTCAAGTACAGCGTTGTCAGAACCACAATAATTGGCGCGGAATATAGGAACCGTGCAAACGTCGCGCCGGTTGCAGATAATGTCTGCTTGGCCATGACCTTTTGCAACATAAAGCGTAGCGTTTGAAACACTGCCGCAGCGACCGAAATGCTAATCCATAAACTCATGGGCTGTCTTTGGCGGCTTCTTACTCAGAAGGCCAGAGCGGATGCTGCACGGGGTCTTTCGCCTTCACAAAGTAGCGTGCGATCACCTGCGCGTATGAACGATAATTGTAATCCTCGTTGAACCCGTCATAGCTATCTGCATTGTCACGATACAGCCGGGGCAAATTGTACCACGCGACCTGAGGGTGTAGGTGGTGCACAGCGTGCAGATTGTTGTTCAAGAACAAGAACGCCAACGGACCTTTGTCGTCGATAATAACTGTACGGGCCGTTGAATACTGGTGAGCGCGGTGCTCTAGGAAGGTCCGAATTTTCAGGACTGACATAGCGAAATAACAACACATCAGATAGATCCAGATCGGCATTGGTGACGTGACAACAACCGTGATCACCAACGCACTGCTCAGAAAATGGATACCCCATGCACCTATGATCGCACGGTTGCCTTGGCGCATTTCACGCCAGTCACCGCGCATGAACATCACTTGGGACATCAGTGGCCCAATCAACATCCGCCCCAACAGCGCGTTGTTCAGCTGCATAATCCGTTGCCGCCATGGCGCCATCCTTGCCCAAACGGCAGGATCACAAAAATTCGTTTCGGGATCGTCATAAGGATCGGTCAGGCGTTCATCGATGTGGTGGGCCAGATGCGTGTCGCGAAACCTAATGTAGGGAACAAGTAACCCCAAAGACACCGTCGCCAAACCATCATTCACCCTGCGCGATGCAAACGGATGCCCGTGCAGCGCCTCGTGGCTGAGGGAGGATTGTAAAACCAGCACCAGGGTCAGAACAACACCAGCCAACAACATCGAAACCATTGGCAGCACGAACACCCCAATCAGCCACAACCCCCAACACGCCAACCACAAAAAGAAAGTGGGCCACTCAATCGCTTTTACAACTGCCGGCTGATCGCTCATGCCACGCTCCTAAACCTTCGGGTCTGGGTTTTCGGTGTGCCCATCGACGGAAATCACCTGCCCCGACACCATGCGCGCACTGTCTGACCCCAAAAACACAGCCATATCTGCAATGTCCTTGGCAGTCACAAAGGCCCGCATCGAGGTACCGGCGGCATAGCCTTCATACACCTGCTTCCGCGTCATGCCCTTGGCTGTGGCCTCACGCTCCAACACACCTTCCATGCGGGGCCCTTCAACTGCCCCCGGACAGATCGCGTTGGCACGGATGCCAAATGGGCCCAGCTCCATGGCAAGTGTCTTCATCAATCCAATCATGCCCCACTTGGCTGCGGAATAGGCCGCGCGGTTGGGGTATCCATAAATACCTGCCGTTGAGGACGTGATTGTGATCACGCCGGATCCTGCGGCCTTCATCATGGGGGCCGCATATTTGCTGGCCAAAAACGCCCCTTCCAAATTCACGCTCACGCACCGCTGCCACTCGGACAGATCAATGTCCTCGACCAACGCGGTTGGCCCTGCAATCCCTGCATTGGCACATAAAACGTCCAGCCCATCCAAACGCACAAACAACTCGGCCATTTCTGCCTCATTGCTGGCGTCACAGCGCACAGCGATCCAATTGGACGGGACATCAGCCAAGGCGGCTTCGTCAACATCCGTCACCCACACCTCAAAACCTGCGGCGTCGAACCCCGTGGCCATCGCGTGACCAATCCCCGATCCACCCGCCGTGACAAGGACGCGTTTCACGGACGTTGACCAACTGCGCGCCCAGCGCCTTCAGGTGTTCCAAGTGCTGCATGCGCAGCCGCAACACGCTCCACGGCTGCAACAATTGCGTCACTTGGTTCAGAGGGACGGCGGGTTTCCAAGCTGACGTGCAGCAAGAAATGTTCGCCAGTCGCCAACAGTCGATCGCCCTCATACATCTCATGCCACAGGTGCATCTTTTTACCCGCACCCATCAACACTTGGGTGCGCACTTCGATCAATGCGCCTGCGAGGGCTTCATCCACGTGGCGGATATGGGTTTCGGCGGTAAAGTAACTGCCGCCAGTCGCGATGTATTCCGCATCACATCCTACCATTTCCATGAAACGATCCGTGGCATCACCAAAGGCTTGTAGGTACTTCGCCTCATTCATATGGCCGTTATAATCAGTCCAATCCAAAGGCACCGCGCGGCGCACGGTCATGATGGGTTGGGACACATCCTCAAGTTCATCCATGCGCGCCGACAGGATCGTGCCCTTGCGCAATCCGGCCTCATGGCTGTTCATCAATGCGCCTGCACCAAAATCCTGGCCCTTCAGCGCACGGATCATCGCAACCAGATTGTTGTCACGAATACGCAGCATATCTGAAATCGACATGTGACCCGACTGTTCATCAGATTGACCAGCGATCAGTTCAACCAATTCATCCGTAAACTCCGGCACATCCATCAATTTGGTCCATGGCCATTTCAGCGCTGGACCAAATTGCGCCATAAAGTGGCGCATACCCGCTTCGCCGCCAGCGGTGCGATATGTGTCGAACAGACCCATCTGCCCCCAGCGAATGCCAAAGCCATAGCGGATTGCGTTGTCAATTTCTTCTGTCGTGGCAACACCGTCTTTAACCAACCACAAGGCTTCACGCCACACCGCTTCCAAAAAACGGTCCGCGATATGCGCGTCGATTTCTTTGCGCACATGCAGGGGGAACATCCCAACTGAGGTGATCACCTCTTTGGCCTTTGCAACCAGCGCAGGGTCAGTGATCTCGCTTGGGACCAACTCAATAAGCGGCATCAGGTAAACGGGGTTAAAGGGATGGGCGACCATGATTTGTTCAGGGCGAATTGCGCCTTCCTGCAATTCGCTGGGTTTAAAGCCAGAGGTTGAGGACGCGATCACCGCATCCTCAGCGCAATGCTTTTGCAAAGTCTGAAACACCTTCAGTTTGATTTCCAACCGCTCTGGCACGCTTTCTTGGATCCACGCTGCACCTTCTACAACTTCCGCCATAGTATGGTGGAACGACAGATTGCCTGCATCAGGTAGCGCCACATCGACCAACCCCGGCATAGAGCGGCGCGCATTGCCCAACACTTCTTCAAAATTACGCTCTGCATTGGGGTCGGGATCAAACACACGCACGTCCCAACCGTTCAACAAAAACCGCGCGGCCCAACCGCCACCAATTACACCACCGCCAATGATTGCTGCTATCTTTGTCATAACTTTGTCCTTTTTAGTCGGCGGGTGTCCCAACCGTAGAATTGCAAAAACTCAATTGCCGCTTTCAAGCGGTCTTTTCTTGGATTTGGTTTGCGATCCAAAATGTAACCAACCTGGCGCGATGGTGTTCCCAAAACCGCGGTGCGGAAACCTCCATCCACCCACATGATTATCAAGGCTTCACCCTGTTTGGTGCGCAAACCGCGGTTCCGTCGTAGGCATAGGTTTGGGCACCTACCAAATACCGACGTTATACCGACGTCGATCTTCACCCCTTTGGAGCCTGCTTTGTCAGCCCCAGTTTATCGCGAACTTCTTGAGCACCGATCAACCGTGCGCCCAAGTTTTCAATGATAGCTCCAGCCCGTTCAACCAGCTGCCAGTTCTGCGCCAGCTCACCTTTGCCCAGCCACAGATTGTCTTCCAGACCAACGCGCACGTTGCCCCCTGCCAATACAGATGCCGCAACATAGGCCATCTGATTGCGTCCCAAACCAAAGGCTGAAAACGTCCAATCGTCAGGCACATTGTTGACCATCGCCATAAAGGTATTCAAATCATCCGGTGCGCCCCATGGTACCCCCATGCACAGCTGGACCAAAGCAGGCGACTCAAGAACGCCGTCCTTAACCAGTTGTTTTGCATACCATAAGTGCCCTGTGTCAAAGGCCTCGATCTCGGGTTTTACGTCCAATGCGGTCATCATGCGCCCCATCGCAGTCAGCATACCGGGCGTGTTTGTCATGACGTAATCAGCTTCGGCAAAATTCATTGTCCCGCAATCCAGCGTACAGATCTCTGGCAAGCATTCTGCAATATGCGCCACACGTTCTGTCGCGCCGACCATATCGGTGCCGTTGGGGTTCAGCGGCAATGGTGCTTCAGGAGAACCAAAGATTATATCGCCGCCCATACCCGCCGTCAGGTTCAGGACAACATCAACATCGGCATCGCGGATACGGTCCGTAACCTCACGATAATACTTAAGATCTCGTGATGGTGCCCCCGTTTCAGGATCGCGCACGTGGCAATGAACAACCGCCGCCCCCGCCTTGCCTGCGGCAATCGCACTGTCGGCGATTTCCTTGGGTGAGCGCGGCACATGCGGGCTACGATCTTGGGTTCCGCCTGATCCAGTGACCGCGCAAGTGATGAAAACTTCATTGTTCATTTCCAAAGGCATCGCATATCTCCCATGCGTAAAATTGAAGTCAACGCCCGCGACCCCTACCCGATCGCGTACACGTATTTAGTAAGGCATTGGATGTTGACGGTGCGTCGCGTCAATCTCCGCCAAAATTTCGTTGCTTAGCGTCACATCGACATAGCCCAACGCCTGATCCAACTGATCCATCGTAGTTGCGCCAAAGATGACACTGGCCATGAATGGGCGGGTCATGCACCACGCAAGCGCCATGTGAACTGGATCAATCCCGTGCTTCTTGGCGATTTCCAAATAGGCATCAACAGCTGCAAAGGCGCGTTCCGTTTTGCGCCCACCCAAATCGCCATTATGCGCCATACGTGACCCATCAGGGATTTGACCGTTCTGATATTTACCCGTCAAAAGCCCCACAGCTAGCGGAGAAAACGCCAGCAAACCAACATCTTCGTTCACGCTGACCTCTGCAAGATCGGTGTCATACATCCGGCACATCAGCGAGTATTCGTTCTGAATTGTCGCAACACGTGGCCCACCCGTACGTTCAACCGCGTTGGCCCATTGGGTCGTACCCCATGCGCTTTCGTTGCTTAGGCCAAAGGCACGGATCGTGCCGCGTTTCACCTCTACTTGTAACGCCTCAAGCGTCTCATCCATATGAGCCAGCGTTTCAGCACGGTTTTGTTTTGATGGGTCATACCGCCAATTTTGGCGGAACATATAGCTACCGCGATTGGGCCAGTGCAATTGATACAGATCGATGTAATCCGTCTTCAGACGGGCCAAAGAGCCCTCAATAGCTTGCGATATCGACCCTGCAGAAATCGGCGCGCCGTTACGAACATACTTTACGCCAACCCCAGAGTGCTTCGTCGCAAGAATAACGTCTTTGCGCCGCCCATCACGCTCCAACCAATCCCCAATAACCTCTTCAGTACGCCCTTGGGTTTGAGCACTCAGCGGGTTCACCGGATACATTTCAGCGGTATCAATAAAATTGATCCCAGCCTCTAGCGCACGATCAATTTGATCATGACCTTCTTGGGTGGTGTTTTGCGTACCCCAGGTCATTGACCCTAAGCACAATTCGGAAACTTTAATATCTGTTCGCCCAAGACGGTTCATCTTCATCGTGACATCCTTTGAAACGCGTTTTACTCAGGTTAGCGCGCGCCAAAACCACCGCAAGCAAAAACCGAAAATCATCTAGGGTAAAATGTGACTATTCTCCGTCGCTTATATCTGCGAGGCTTTCCCTAACCTCATGCAGGATAGACCCATTATGCGTCTGTTGATTTCCTTTGCCGCTTTATTTTTGTCTGTATTGCTTTTGCAGCTCAGTTCCGGTGGTGTTGGGCCGCTCGATGCGCTGTCTGGTATTCAACTTGAATTCACAACCCAACAAATCGGCCTATTAGGGTCATCACATTTCGTCGGCTTCTTTATCGGGTGCTGGTGGGCACCGCGTTTAATGGGCAGCGTAGGACATTCGCGCGCGTTTGCCGCATTCACAGCCACCGGCGCGATAGGATTGCTTGCTCATATGTTGATCATCGACGCCTACGCATGGGCAGCTATGCGCATTGCGTCAGGCCTGTGTGTTGCAGGGTGCTACACGGTGATCGAGGCATGGCTGCAAGCCAAAGTGAGCAATCAAACACGTGGTCGCGCTATGGGCACGTACCGCATTGTGGATATGAGCGGATCTTTGATGGCCCAAATGATGATCGGCGTTTTGGCACCCGCAAGCTATGTATCTTACAATATTTTGGCGATCTTGTGCTGTGCAGCTTTGCTGCCTTTGACGCTGACCAAAGTATCCCAACCTGAAACCCCCAGTGCACCCCGTTTGCGTCCACGATTGGCGTTTGAACGATCACCTTTGGCCGCCGCTGGTGTGGTCGTCGCAGCATTATCGGCAGCATCATTTCGGATGGTTGGCCCGCTATATGGTCAAGAGGTTGGCTTAAGCGTTGGGCAAATCGCATGGTTCTTAGCCGCATTTGTCTTGGGCGGTGCCTTGGCGCAATATCCCGTGGGTTGGTTAGCCGACCAATATGACAGGCGTTGGATCCTTATCTGGCTATCAGTTGCTGCAATGCTTAGTTGCGGGGTGACTGTCATGGCCTCTGGGATGGGCACCACCAGCATTATGCTGACGGCATTCTTGTTTGGCCTAACCTCATTTCCAATCTTTTCCGTTGCAACCGCACACGCACACGACTTTGCCAAAGACAGCGAACGGGTCGAACTATCGGCCGCCTTGATGTTCTATTACGCCCTCGGGGCGATTGCCGCACCCTATTTCGCCTCTATTCTAATCACAGCCTACGGCCCCTCAGCCTTGTTCATCCTGATCGCTGGTGGCCATGCATTGTTGATCATATTTGGGCTGGCGCGCATGTTGGCCCGTCCTGTATCAAATGAGAAAACCGATTATGTCTATACACCTAGAACATCTTTTGTGATCGGACGTTTGAACCGCAGAAAACGCCAACAGAACTGATCCGTAACACGCAGCCACTTCCCCCAGCCCACATCCCCTGTTAAGGCTGCTCGAAACATGACCAAAGGCGCCAACATGACACGTCACCTGATCACCTCAGCCATTCCCTATATCAACGGGATCAAACACCTTGGAAATCTGATCGGCAGCCAACTGCCAGCAGATTTGTTTGCACGTTATCAACGTGGTCGTGGGCGCGAAGTTTTATTTCTTTGTGCTACAGATGAACACGGCACCCCTGCGGAGTTAGCCGCGAAAAAAGCTGGCAAGCCGGTTGACGAGTTTTGCGCTGAGATGCACGAAGCCCAAGCACGTATCGCTGAGGGCTTTCGCCTATCATTTGATCACTTTGGCCGTTCTTCTTCCCCTCAGAACCATGAATTGACCCAGCATTTCGCAGGCAAATTGCAAGAAAACGGGTTGATCCGCGAAGTCAGCGAAGAACAGGTTTATTCCCATGCTGATGGCCGTTTCCTACCTGATCGCTATATTGAGGGCACATGCCCGAACTGCGCCTATGACAAAGCGCGCGGCGACCAATGCGAGAACTGCACCAAGCAGTTGGACCCAACCGACTTGCTAAAACCACGCAGCGCAATTTCTGGATCAACTGACCTGGAAGTTCGCGAGACCAAGCATCTGTTTTTACGCCAATCAACCTTGCGCGATGATCTAGACGCTTGGATCAACACCAAAACCGACTGGCCCGTTTTAACGACATCCATCGCCCGCAAATGGCTGCATGATGGCGATGGTTTACGTGATCGCGGCATTACCCGCGATTTGGATTGGGGCATCTCGGTCAAGAACGGTGACCAAGAATGGCCAGGTATGGAAGGCAAAGTTTTTTACGTCTGGTTCGACGCCCCTATCGAATATATCGCCTGCGCTGGTGAATGGGCCGAAGCACACGATCTGCCTGAGGCCGATTGGCAACGCTGGTGGCGCACGGACAAAGGGGCCGAAGATGTGACCTACACCCAGTTCATGGGCAAGGATAACGTGCCGTTCCACACCATTGGCTTCCCTGCAACGATCCTTGGTTCGGGCGAACCATGGAAACTGGTGGATCACCTGAAATCATTCAACTATCTGAACTATGACGGCGGCCAGTTCTCAACCAGCCAAGGGCGCGGAATATTTATGGACCAAGCGCTTGGATTGCTGCCTGCAGACTATTGGCGCTGGTGGCTACTGAGCCACGCACCAGAAAGCTCGGATGCGGAATTCACGTGGTCCAGCTTCCAACAAGACACCAACAAAGATTTGGCCGATGTCTTGGGCAATTTTGTATCGCGCGTCACCAAATTCTGTCGTTCAAAATTCTCTGAAGCATTGCCAGAGGGTGGTGAAAACGGTCCAGAAGAAATCGCTTTGATCGCTGATTTACAGGAACGCTTGGGGCGCTATCAAAACCACATGGAAGCCATCGAAGTACGTAAAGCCGCCGCTGAATTGCGTGCCATCTGGGCTGCAGGCAACGAATACCTCCAAGAGACAGCACCATGGTCATCATTCAAGACAGATCCGGAAAAGGCGGCGGTTCAAATTCGTTTGGCCCTGAACCTGATTCCGTTTTACGCAACATTGTCTGCACCGTTCATCCCTGATGCGGCTGCAAGCATGCACAAAAACATGGGCACTTCACCAGAATGGCCAGTGGATGTGAATGCAGCGTTGCATGCCTTGCCACCGGGTCACACATTCACAGTTCCTGAAGTGCTGTTCGCCAAGATTACTGATGAATCCGTAGCCGATTGGGAAGTTCGTTTCTCAGGCACACGAGACTAACGTTTTGACGACGCCAATTTTATATTCGTTTCGCCGTTGCCCCTATGCCATGCGGGCGCGGCTTGCGATATTGTCGTCACAAACACCTGTCATCCTGCGCGAGATTCTGTTGCGTGATAAAGCTTCTGAATTTCTGGCTGTGTCCCCGTCGGGCACGGTTCCTTGTCTTGTCACCCAAGACAGCGTGATCGACGAAAGTCTTGATGTCATGAAATGGGCGCTCGCGCAGAATGATCCAGATCAATTGCTGGATATGCCCAACTCTGGCTGGGACCTAATTTCCGAAACAGACGGTTCCTTCAAACAAGCCCTTGATCGCACCAAATACGCGGCGCGTTACCCAGAGCAAAATACGGACGAGCAACGCGCGATAGCAGGTGATTTTCTGTCGCGACTGGACCAACAGATCGGCCAGTGGTTGTTTGGCCATGCGACGATTGCAGACCAAGCTATTTTACCATTTGTACGCCAATTCGCCTTCATCGATAAAGCATGGTTTGATGCACAAGCCTGGCCAAACCTCCAGGCGTGGCTTGAGCGTTTTTTAATTTCAGACGAATTTACAACCATTATGCCCAAATATGCGAAATGGCATGCCGGCGATATTGATTTCATTTTTCCAAATGCAGCGGATGCAAAGTAACAGCACAAACTCTTGAATGCGAAGTTCTCATTTTTGGCGGAGGTCCCGCGGGTCTTTCACTTCCCGCTACTCTGCCCGATCACGTCTCGACCATCATTGTCCACCAAGACGCAGAGATCGGCAAACCTATGCGCACCAGCGGTGGTTTCTGGTTGGATGATGTTGAACACCTTGGTATTCAGTCTGAATTCCATCAGGTCATGCATCAACTCAATGTATATTCCGACAACAAAAAAGCCCATTTTCGGGTCAAAGATAACAAACTAGTCGTTCTAAACATCACAGATTTTTAACAATGTACTTCCTGGAAACCGGATCACAAGCAACACCAGCTCATGCTTGTAACAAAATTCTTATCGACGACGAAAACGGAAGATGGTGGTTACTTATCTACGATCTGGTCGCGTCACACGGAAACGCCACAGATTAAATCAAAGTATATTATCGATGGCTCTGATGTCACAAATGCAATGTTGGATGATCTGGGCCTTAAAGAAAAACCAGATTGCTCAGGCGTTGGCATTGAATATGAGTATCCAATTGGAACGAACAAGACCGAACATGCAATCCTGTTTGCAGGCTCATCTATTTTTTCGGAATACGGATGGGTTTTCCCAACTGTTGATGGCAAACTTCGGATCGGTGTTGCGTGATTCACCCCGATACCGATGTGTCACCAGAGAAGTTGATGTTGGATTTCTTGACCTCTAACGACGTGCAGCGTCTCGGGCTTGACCTCACAGGCGAATATGATGTGAGCGCAGGTACCTTACCCTCAGTCGCCTACGATCCTGAACTAGTCTTTGGGAATGTCATTCGAGGACACCTTCTATTAGCGAAGCCATCCGTATTTGCATGGATCATGCCAAAGCTTTGGGGCGCGCATTGGGCAAAACCATTCGGTAACTTTTACATCTAAACTAAGACGATCTGGTCGCTTTGCTACAGAGTGAATACACAATGAAAATGATCCTTAAGGCGACCTACACAATGCTTAAGCAAAAGCTCTTGGGGTCATCTTAAGGGAAACATTTCGTTGCTAGTTATTCTGCCAGTTCTCACGAATCCGCTGTTTTGGTATCGGCTGAAAATGCAGCCACAATCCCCACCAAACCGGCGCTAATGTAATATTGCGCCATAAAGACGGCAGGCACGGTCAGAACAATGATGACTGTGCCAAACAACACCCCGTACCCAATAGAAACCGCCAAGGGGATCAAGAACTGAGCCTGTAAGGAGGTTTCCATGATCAAAGGATAGACACCTAAAAAGGTCGTCAAAGAGGTCAAAAGAATGGGGCGAAAACGTTGTTTGGTTCCCTCAACAACAGCATCGCGCACATCCATTCCGTCAGCGATGTGTTCGTTATAAACGTCCACCATCACAAGCGAGTTGTTGATAACAACACCCGCCAAACCAATGATACCAAAGATCGACAAAATCGTCAGTGGAATACCCATGATGTAATGACCTGATACAGCACCAATCAAACCCAACGGGATTGCAATCATGACAACAATCGGTTGCACGTAAGAACGGAAAACCAGCGCCAACAGAGCGTAAATAATAAACAAAGCGACACCAAGCGCCTGACCAAGTGCGGCCTGTGCATCTCCTTGTTGACGCTGCTCACCACCAAGGTTGATCAACAAGTCACTGTACTTCTCTTGTAGAGGTTTGATCAGCCCAGTTTTGATCACCTCGTTCGCTTCTGAACTGGTCGATACGTTGATATCCAAGTCAGATATCACCGTGGTCACTTGTCGCCCGTTGCGGCGAAGAATTTGGGTCGGTGACAACCCTTCTTCGATGTAGGCCACAACACTCAACGGGATTTGATCACCAGAGGGCGTCGCGATCCACGTCGAAAGAAGGTCTGACAGGCTATCACGTTGATATGCTGGGTAACGCACCATTACAGCAACGTTGTCCGCCCCACGTTGTACGCTGGTCGCCTCAATGCCAAAGAAACCCGCGCGGGTTTGGGTGGCAAGATCAGACAGTGTAACGCCGTAAAGTCGCGCCTCTTCACGCAAAGCCAAACGATATTCAATACGCCCTGCAGAATTATCATCTTGGATTGCAAAAACACCCGGAATATCGCGCAGACCTGCACGTAATTCAGTCACAACAGGTGTGATGTCTTGTCCTTCGGGCAGTGACAATTCGATCGAAATAGGGTCACCCGCCCCTATCAATTCGGCGGACACATTTAGTTTGTTGACCGAAGCAACATCGCCAATCTTTTTACGCCATGCCGCTTCGAATTTTTTGGCGTCCCAATCACGTTTGGTTGGGTCCGTCAGTTGAACCACGATATTGGCCAACGTCGCACCACCCGCAGCAGATCCGCCTTCTGGACCACCAGCAGATACGCCCTGACCGACAACCACATTTACACCCACGATAACCTCAGGTGCATCGTTCGGCAGTTCGGCTTGGATATCTACCCCAGCCCGAATGGCGGAAACGCGCACATGCTCCGCAACTTCTTGGGTCATTTTGAAAGTTGTGCCGTCGTTCATCTCAATGCTGGCAGTTACAAAATCACCATCAATGGATGGAAAAAAATTGAATTTGACGTAACCAAAAGACAACAAACCAACCGTCATGATCATCATCGCAACGGAGAACGCGATAGGAATCAGGATCGCAAAGCCCTTTGTCGTGAAACGCAATACGGCATCAAGCGGCACGCGGATGAACCATTGCAACACGGCATCGACAGCCCTACGGATCAAATTCAAAAAGCGAAACACCAAGTTGGGTTTGTGATTTTCCGACACATCAAGGCGTGACAGGTTGCGCGGCAAAATCAACAAGGCTTGCAGCAATGACAGGCTTAGGACCACGATCACAACAACTGGAATATCCGTCAGGAACTTGCCCAAGGTGCCGGGCAGTTGGGTCAACGGCCAAAAGGCAACGATGGTTGTCAGCGCAGAAAAGATAACGGGAATCGCAATGCGTTGCGTGCCTTTAACAGCAGCCTGCATTGGGGAAAGCCCAACTTCGCCATTCTTATAGATGTTTTCACTGACAACGATCGCGTTATCGACCACGATCCCAATCGCAAGGATGAAGCCAAAGAGAGAAATCATATTGATCGACATCCCTAGGCTGCCCATGATGATAAACGCCCCTGCAAACGAAACGCCGATCCCCATCGCAGACCAAAAGGCGAGGCGGATATCAAGAAACAAGGCAAGGCACAGAACAACCAACGCCAGACCGATTGCGGCGTTATTCACCAAAAGATCGATACGATCCTGCAGGTCTTTGGAATCATCCTGCCAAACTGTCGCGTTGATCCCGTCCTCTAGCGAAGGACGGTAAGTCGCCGCCAAGTAGGCGCGGGCATCTTCGACGATGGCCAACACCTGTTCATCGCCAACGCGGAAAACGTTTACTGAAACGGAACGGTCACCGTTAAAGTTGGCGGCTAAATCTGCATCTTCAAAACCATCGACGACTTTTGCTATATCACGCAAATAAACGCGGCCACCTTTTTCATCAGTGCGCACAATGATGTTTTCAAAATCACTCTGGGTATAGTTGCGCCCTGTCGTGCGGATTGGGATTGCCACTGTATCAGTGTTGATCGAACCACTCGGCAACTCGAGCGAGTTTTGCCCGATTACATTCGCGACCTCGGCCATTGAAATTCCGTAGGCGCGTAGGTTGTCGCGATCCACCTCGATCGAGATTTCGTATGCACGGATGTTGCCGACTTCAACGAATGAGATGCTGCCAAGGGCGACCAACTCGTCCTTGAGACGCTCTGCCTCCTCCTTCAGAACCTGTTCCGATGCATCGCCGTGGATTGCAATCTCGAGCACGCGCGAGCTGTTGCTTGCCTGAATGACAACCGGATCATTCGCCTCTTCCGGCAAGACCGTGATCCGGTCGATTTCTGTTTTGATCTCGTCCAGCTTTTCCTTGATATCTTCGCCGCGCAGGAACGACACGGTTACACCGCCACGCCCTTCGCTTATGGACGCCGTAATGCTGTCGATCCCGTCAATACCAGAAAGCTGATCCTCAATCGGACGAACAATGCTGTCTTGAATTTCAAGCGGCGATGAACCCGGGTAGCTGACTGAAACGCTGACGGTATCCAACGTAAACTCTGGAAAGGTCTTTTGCGGCATCTGGAACGCCGTCAACATGCCAACCACAACGACAAAAACCATTGTGAGGTTGGCCGCAACCGGATGTTCGGCCATCCATTTGATTGTACCATTCATAGCTTGTCATCCGACGTGTTAGCAGCATTTACCGAAGTGGTGCGTTCTGCGGCAACATCGCGTAATTTCATACCCTCTTGCGGGGTTGAAAGCCCTGTGGTGATCAAGCGCGCACCCTCTGGGATCGACGCTGACGTCACGTATGATGTTTCGCGATCAACGTGCACCAAGGTGGCGGGGACAATTTTCAACGTACCGCCGTCGCCCTCAGAGGGAGTCAGCAACCACAACTCTGAACCACCACGCAATGCGGTAGATGGCACGGCGTAAGTCGCGCTTGGCTGCGGTCCTTCGATCACCACGTTGGCAAAGGAGTTGATCAATGCTGGCGGGGCACCCGATGCTAAAATACTGCTCCCTGTCGCACGTGCACCAGAGATATCGATCAGTTCCACAGTTACGGTCAGCGTACGTGTACGTTGATCCAATGTTGGAGCAACACGCGTTACTTCGGCGTCCCACTCAAAAGATTGACCTGCAAAGCGAACAGAAACCGTGGCACTGGGCGATGCCCCTTCGAACAATCCGGGGATGAGGGCAGCATCAGCCTCACGAACTGGTACATCAATCTCCATGCGGTCTTCGGTGAAAATTTCAGCAATCGCCTGTCCGCCGTTTACAACTGAGCCAATGTCCAAATTTTTGGATAAAACTGCACCATCGAAAGGTGCCGCTACGATTTTACGTCCAAGGCTCACCTCAGCCACGTTTTGTGCCGCGATCAAACTGTTTAGGCTGGCAGATAATTCTTGTTGGGTGCTGCGCACTTGGTCAAGGGATGCTTGGCTAGCAGAGCCACTACTGCGCAATTTTTCAGTACGTTCAAGCAGGATTTGATTGAGGTCCGACCGCGCGCGCGTTCCCTCAATATTCGCTTGGGTTTGGATCAGCGTGGCGCGTTCCGCGCTGTCATCTAGCCGGACCAAGACTTCGCCCTGCTTGAAGGCTCCGCGTTCAGTGATGGCTGGGTGCAGCTCGATAACTTGGCCACCTACTTGGCTGGCGAGGTTGGCGGAGCGGTGAGGCTGCATAAACCCCTCACCGCGAATCGGAAGAGGTGAGTCGATTAAGAAAATTTCTGCTGTTTCAACCAAGGTCGTTGGACGCTCAACAACCGTTGGCTCGATCACCTCACGGTTTTCACCGAGATAACGAAATCCTGTAATCCCGCCAAAAACCACGGCAACGGCAACGGCAATCCAAAATAACTCCCGCAGACCAACGCCCAAGTACCCAATAATCTTCTTCATTACGTTCCTCAAAATACTGCCAATGCCCCGTCAGTTCGATCGAACATTTTAAACCAAATGCCGCAAAGGAACAGACCGCTTCTAACAGACTAATACGATTGGCAACACTGTATGGATCATTGAGAAAAGAATGACCGCGAATAAAGCCAGTTTACTGACGCGATTCGCGACATTATTGTTATCGTGGTACGGGCGGGGGGACTTGAACCCCCACGGCACAAAGGCCCACAGATTTTAAGTCTGCTATGTCTACCATTCCATCACGCCCGCACAGACACGATAACATGTCTTTATTCAAAGCTTGCGCCAGCCTCAACCCTAGATATCTTCACCTATGGGTCCAAGCGGGGCATCTTTTGCAATCAATGCGCGCTCTGACAGCCATGGGTTGTTGTTTAGCGCCTCTAACATTTGCGCTCGGGCCTCTTTTAAACGGCCCATTTGCATCAATGTTAGAGCACGGCCTGACTGTGCAGCCACGTGATTGGGCAACAGCGCCAAAGCGGCATCTAAATCAACCAATGCACCCGCGTACTCACCGCGCAAAAATTGAACAAAGGCGCGTTGATTAAAACCCTCTGCATAATTTGGGCAGTATTCGACAAGTTTATCAAAATCATTATATGCGCCAGCGAAATCATAACCATCTCGTCGTGCGAGACCGCGATCCAGAACTTCTTGGGCTTGGTCATTGGGTGCACGCAGCCATACATCCCACATTCCACTGGTTACGTCCTTTGCATCGATTGCGGATGACGCCGCCCGAGCAGAGGCTATCAGAGCATCCAACTCGGTCGAGTAATCCCGAGGCTCAGGGCAATCTTCTGCCCACGCCGGGCCGGATATGAGGGCTATGACAAAAAATATTCGCATACATCCGAACTGGCGCATTTCCTCTGCAGGTCAAGCAAAATTTCTATGGATCCCTCAAGGCGCTTCCGCCAAAACAGTCTCTTTCACGGCTTCCATTGCTACATAGGTTGAGGTGGATGCGATATGGGGTAAGATCGAAATTGTCTCGCCTAAGAATGTGCGATAGCTCGCCATATTCGACGTGCGCACTTTCAAAAGGTAGTCAAAATTACCAGCAATCATATGGGCTTGTTCAATTTCTGGTATCTTGACCACGGCCGCATTGAATGCCCGCAATGCCGCATCGCGCGTATCGCTCAACTTAACCTCAACGAAAGCAACATGGTCTAATCCCAAGCGGATCGGATCCAACATTGCCCGATACCCCAAAATAACACCCGTGTTTTCCAACCTGCGCAGACGCGCTTGTGTTGGCGATTTTGACAATCCAATTCGGCTTGCCAATTCGGTCAAACTGATGCGGCCATCTTTAGCTAGAACTTCAAGAATCGCTGTGTCGAAACGATCTAATTCACAGTGGTTAATAATCACGACAAACTCCCCATAATCATAACATAAAACTACATTGAAGGCTTAATTAAGTCCAATCGACTTGTATTTGTAGAATACAATGACCCAAACGGAAAGGGAAAACCATGTCAGACAATTTACTGCAGACGATTGACGAACATACCTACGACGATCATGCCCCTGTGATTAAGCACTTAATTGAACTGGCCAACCTTTCTGCGCAAGATCGCTCAGAGATTGTAGCAAAGGCATCAGCTCTCGTTAGTCGCATCAGAAATGACGCAGCACCCGGCTTGATGGAAGTGTTCCTTGCCGAATACGGCCTTTCCACTGACGAAGGCGTTGCCCTGATGTGTTTGGCTGAAGCGCTTTTACGCGTTCCAGATGCAGATACGATCGATGCATTGATTGAAGACAAAATTGCGCCATCCAACTGGGGTAAGCATTTAGGTAAATCTGCTTCCTCGCTTGTGAATGCCTCAACTTGGGCCTTGATGCTGACGGGCCGAGTGTTGGACGATAACGCACCGGCCACAGCAGGCCACCTCCAATCCGCACTTAAGCGTTTGGGCGAACCTGTTATTCGTACTGCCGTTTCGCGCGCGATGAAGGAAATGGGTCGTCAGTTCGTTTTGGGCGAAGACATTATTGCAGCTATGAAACGCGCCGCAAAAATGGAGGAAAAAGGGTTCACCTATTCCTACGACATGCTCGGCGAAGCCGCACACACAGAAGCCGACGCAAAACGGTATCATCTTAGCTATTCGCGCGCGATTTCAGCCATTGCAACCGCATGTGTCCATGATGACGTACAAAGTAATCCGGGCATTTCCGTTAAACTATCAGCACTCTACCCGCGCTATGAGCTGGCTAAACGTGAAGACGTACTTCGCAATCTAACGCCACGACTACGCTCATTGGCATTACTCGCGAAATCCGCAGACATGGGTCTGAATGTCGACGCAGAAGAAGTTGATCGTCTTGGACTGTCCCTCGAAGTCATCGAACAGGTTATTTCAGAACCCGCTTTAGCTGGATGGGATGGATTTGGCGTGGTTGTCCAAGCTTATGGCCCACGTGCCGAAACCGCTATCCAAGCCCTATATGATATGGCGATCAAATATGACCGCAAATTCATGGTGCGCTTGGTCAAAGGGGCCTACTGGGACACCGAAATCAAACAAGCCCAAGTTCTAGGCATGAAGCATTTCCCTGTCTTTACTCAAAAAGCACAGACAGATGTCAGCTATATCGCCAATGCTCGCAAACTGTTGGGAATGACGGATCGCATCTATCCCCAATTCGCGACCCACAATGCCCATACAGTTGCAGCCATCTTGTTTATGGCGACTGACCCAAAGTCATACGAATTCCAACGCCTGCACGGCATGGGCGAAGCTATGCACAAAATGGTCATACAAGACAACGAAACGCGCTGCCGGATTTATGCCCCTGTGGGTGCACACCGTGATCTGTTGGCCTACTTGGTTCGCCGTTTATTGGAAAACGGGGCCAACTCTAGCTTTGTGAACCAAATCGTGGACGAAAAGGTGGCCCCGGAAATTGTGGCTGCTGATCCGTTTGATAGCGTCAGCGTTGAATGTCACACCATCACCATTGGTAGCGACCTTTACCAACCTGAACGGATCAATTCCCTTGGTTTCGATCTAGCCCACGCTCCAACGTTGGCGCAAATTGATATCGCACGTCTGCCATTCGAAACATGCGAATGGGCGGCGCTGCCACTGCTAAACGGCAAGGCTAATCCAGAAAACAACCGCGATGTGATCAACCCTGCAAACCCAAATGACATCGTTGGAACGGCGCAATTTGCATCCCTGAAGGATGTTAAAACAGCCATTTCAAAAGCTAAACAATGGGATGCGCCCGTCGCAAAACGCGCGGCAGTATTATACAAAGCCGCTGACCTGTACGAAGCCAACTTTGGTGAATTGTTTGCGCTGCTGACCCGTGAAGCAGGTAAAACCTTGCTGGATTGCGTTGCAGAATTACGCGAAGCCGTGGATTTCCTACGCTACTATGCAGCCCAAGCGACCGATGATGCACCCGCAGGCACAGCGCTTTGCATCTCTCCGTGGAACTTTCCTCTCGCGATCTACTCCGGACAAATCGCGGCGGCTCTCGCCTCGGGCAATGCGGTCCTTGCCAAACCAGCTGAACAAACCAGCCTCATGGCGTACCGTGCAGCCCAGCTGTTGCATGAAGCAGGCGTACCAAAACATGCACTACAGTTGCTACCAGGCGGCGGCGACATTGGCGGAGCGCTGACTGAGAATCCAAACCTAAACATCGTTGCGTTTACAGGCTCAACCGGCACGGCCCAACGCATCCGCCACAGCCTTGCGCAAAATGCACCGGCTACGCCATTCATTGCTGAAACCGGTGGCCTAAACGCGATGATCGTGGACAGCACTGCACTTCCGGAGCAAGCTGTGGCCGCCATTGTAGAAAGCGCGTTTCAATCAGCAGGACAACGCTGTTCCGCACTGCGCTGCCTTTACGTCCAAGAAGACATCGCACCGTCGTTCATCAAAATGCTGACAGGTGCAATGGATACGCTAGCCGTTGGCCAACCATGGGACATTTCCACTGATGTGGGGCCAGTCATCGACGAACCAGCGCGTGCAAAAATCGCAGCTCACATCGAGGCGCACAAGGCGGATATTATCCACCAGTTGCCCACACCTCACGGGGGAACATTCATCGCGCCAACCTTGATCAAAGTGTCTGGTATTGCGGATATGAAAGAAGAGATTTTTGGACCGGTTCTGCACCTAGTGACATATAAGTCGCATGAACTGGATCAGATCATCGATGGCATCAACGCCACTGGATACGGCCTAACATTCGGGCTTCATACCCGCATAGATGACCGCGTACAGCACGTGTCTGATCGCATCATGGCAGGCAACGTCTATATTAATCGCAACCAAATTGGTGCAATCGTTGGAAGCCAACCTTTCGGTGGAACAGGCCTATCCGGAACAGGCCCAAAAGCGGGTGGCCCCGATTACCTTTTGCGCTTCCGAGCAAGAAAACCTGCCGGCGTGGCTGGGGAATGGCCCACTACACAAATCGAACTTCCTGCAATCGCCAACAAGCCACAAATTATCTCCGAACACACGTTGCCTGGCCCAACTGGTGAATCTAACCGTCTGAGTAGTATGTCGCGCGCCCCCATCTTATGCATGGGCCCGGGCGCTAGTGCCGCCCAAGCCCAAGCCGAGGCTGTTAATGAACTCGGCGGACAAGCCATTCTAGTCACAGGTAGCATCGACCCAGCATTGCTGACAGACGGACCATCCTACGGTGGCGTGCTTTGGTGGGGAGATGCACAAGTAACCCGGGCCATCGATACAGCCCTGTCTCAACGTACTGGACCGATCTTACCGCTCATCACGGGGCAGCCCGATGTTGGACATGCCCTTGAAGAACGCCACATCTGTATCGACACCACAGCATCAGGCGGCAACGCTGCATTGCTGGGAGAAGTCAGCTAACACCTTGACGACATCCCGCCAAAGCCTCAGCCTGGCGGGATGTTACCTATTCGCGATCATAATCCGTCGGGGCGTTTGCCTTTTATCACCTACATGCTCATCGCTGCTAATATTGGGATATTCCTAAGCTATGCTGGGGCCTTTTCCGATATCCCGACAATCAACCACATCTACCTAACTTGGGGGATGGTCCCCGAAAGGATCAACGCAGGCGAAGGATACTTCACGTTATTTTCATCGATGTTCTTGCACGGCGGCTGGATGCATCTTGCTGGCAACATGCTCTTCCTTTGGATTTTTGGCGATAATATCGAAGATAAAATGGGACACTTGCCCTACCTTGGATTCTACCTCCTCACAGGAATCGCCGCTGGCCTTATCCACTATATCTCAGCGCCCCTTTCGGGCGTACCGACAGTAGGTGCCTCAGGGGCCATCGCTGGCGTTATGGGCGGCTACCTCCTGCTCTACCCCAAAGCCAAAGTCGATATTCTATTGATTCTAATAGTCTTCTTCCGCATCTTCCCAATCCCCGCGTGGATTGTACTGATGATCTGGTTCGCCATGCAGTTCTTAGGCGGAATTGGATCCAACCCTGAAACAGGCGGCGTTGCCTACTGGGCACACGCTGGAGGCTTCATCGCAGGCCTTATCTGCGCCATTCCCACATGGATCAAATGCGGCGGAACAAAATTCTGGCATAGCAACGACTACCATCCACCCCACCCCGAAACCGTCTATACAAACAGCCGCATTCCAAGAGTTAAGCGCTAGCCCAAGCTTCATCTTGCCCAATAAACTCTGGGGCAGGCGCGCATCGCGCGGCGGGGGCAGCGCCCCAAACAAAAAAGGCCCCGCAAAATGCGAGGCCCCTAAAAATTTCTATATCAGTACTTACTGGCGCACAATTTTCGCGAGCTGTTCAAACAATGGCTCGTTTGCACAGATGATTTCACCATCTTCCACAATGTTACCGTTAGGGTTTAACGGCTCAACCAAACCACCCGCTTCACGCACGATCAACGATCCCGCAGCGAGGTCCCATGATTGCAAGCGACGCTCCCAATACCCATCATAACGACCTGCCGCCACATAAGCCAAATCTAGCGATGCAGCGCCCCAGCGACGCACCCCAGCAACGACTGGCATCAAGTGGGCCAGTTCGCGCAATGTCATTGGCAAATCAGAGCGGCCCGCAAATGGTATGCCCGTCGCAAAAACAGAATCGATCATCTTGTGACGACCAGACACGCGCATACGCGTGTCGTTCATCCAAGCGCCAGCACCTTTTTCAGCAACGAACATCTCGTCTTTCGCTGGGTCAAATACGACACCTGCAACGATTTGGCCCTTGTGCTCTAACGCAATAGAAACAGCCCAGTGTGGAAGGCCGTGTAAAAAGTTGGTGGTGCCATCAAGCGGGTCAACGATCCAGCGGCGTGTCGGATCGGCCCCATCTTCCTCGCCACCCTCTTCAGCCAACCACCCGTAAGTCGGGCGCGCACCCATCAATTCCTCTTTAAGAACCTTCTCAGCGGCGATATCAGCCTTGCTGACAAAGTCACCAGCGCCCTTTCTGGAAACCTGAAGGTTTTCAACTTCGCGAAAGTCTTTGACCAAGGAACGGCCGGCCTTACGGGCGGCTTTAATCATGATATTAAGGTTTGCGCTGCCGATCATGGCGGGTACTCCAGTGAGGATTAAGCCCGCGCTATACGCCCTACATTGGCACTTGCCAAGAGGGAAGCGCGGTGAACGCCACCTGAAAAGGTTCGCTAAGGTGGGTCTTTCGAACGACCACATAACTGAGATGAGTTATTTGAGCATCTAAACTACCTTTACATTGCAGGTTTCGTCGCGTCGTATCACCTGCATGAGTGCATCATTTCCCCTTATCTTCTTCGTTTTTGTTGGGTTGTTTTCGCCCGGTCCAAATGTCGTGATGCTGACGGCCTCTGGTGCGCGTTTTGGCTTTCACGCGACACTGCCACATCTACTGGGCGTGCCAATCGGAACGGGACTGCTGGGTGCAATCAGTGGTCTAGGTTTAGGGACTATTCTACTCGCCGTGCCAACCTTGAAGTTCACCTGTCAGGTCATTGCAGCACTATGGATTTTATGGCTGGCTCTTCGAACGGCCCAAGCAGGACGCGTCACCAAATCCGACGATCGTGGTCGCCCGTTTCGCTTTCACGAAGCGATCCTGTTTCAGGCGATCAACCCAAAGGTTTGGGCCATCGCCCTTGCTGCATCTGCCGGCTTTGATATCGGCCTATCTACACCGCTTGAAGCCTTGCGATTGTTTATCGCCTTCAGCACCATCAACTTGTTCGTTTGTTTGTTTTGGACAAGCATTGGCCATGTGCTGTCATCATCCCTCAACAACCCGAAAATTTGGCGCATCTTTATGACAACAATGGCAACCCTCATGGCGGCCACAGTGGTTATGATATTCGTCTAAGCATCCTGAAGTTTGCGTGCTTCAATTCGGGCTAATTCAATCAAGCGCTGCATATACGGCTTGTCGCGTTCTTCGCTGCGGATCGCGGCGTAGAGGCGACGGGTTAGCCCGTTCTTGGTCAAAGGTCGCGTCACATAATCAGAACTGTATTTAACCTCGCGCACGACCCAATCTGGCAGCACCGAAACGCCTCGATTGGATGCGACCAATAGCAAAATCACTGCCGTGAGCTCCGCTTGACGGACTGCTGCAGGTTCAACCTTGGCTGGGATCAAAAGTTGGCTAAAAATATCAAGCCGAGACCGTTCAACTGGGTAAGTTATGAGTGTCTCCCCCCGAAAGTCCGAAGCCTCAATAAACTCTTTTTGAGCAAGCGGATGATCCTTGGATGCAACAAAGACCGGCGCGTAATCGAATAGCTCGATAAACTCGACCCCTGCAATGTCTTCGGGGTCCGACGACACAACCAGATCCACTTCTTCTTTCATCAAAGCTGGCAACGCATCAAAAGCTAGGCCGGGCCGAATATCAACATCCACGTCTGCCCAATCTCGGCGGAAGTGTTCCAAAACTGGAAACAACCATTCAAAACATGCGTGACATTCAATCGCGATGTGCATGCGGCCAGAATGACCATCACGCAAACCGGTGAACTCAGCCACTGTTGCTTCGATTTGCGGCAAAACCTGTTCTGCCAACCGCAGCAGACGTGTCCCAGCAGCCGATAGTTTCAGCGGTTTTGAGCGGCGCACGAACAGTTCAACCCCTGCTTGATCCTCAAGTCCTTTCACCTGATGGCTCAGTGCACTTTGGGTCGTGTTCAACAGATCCGCGGCTTTTGCTAAACCACCTGCCTCATGGATTGCTTTGATCGTGCGGAGGTGACGAAACTCGATATGCATATGAAACTCATAATTATCTTGAAAGTTATGAATTTGTCTCATGTTTTGATTTCTGCGACAAGGGCAAAAAAGGAGAGACCAATGCCTGTGCCATCCGTTTCGTTTGAAGTGTTCCCCCCGAAATCCATCGATGCCTCCTTCCGGCTATGGGACACCGCGCAGGTTCTCGCTCCACTTGGCCCACGCTTCTTTTCCGTGACTTATGGTGCTGGCGGTTCTGATCAACATCTAACTCACGATGCGGCTGAAACGCTGCACCGCACATCGGGCCACCGTGTTGCAGCCCACCTCACATGCGTGGGCGCGTCCAAAGACGACGTTATGAATACGGCCAAAAAATTTGCGGATGCAGGGATTTCCGATATCGTGGCATTGCGGGGAGATCCGTCCAAAGGCGACACCAAATTCAGGCCGCACGCTGATGGCTTCGAAGACAGTTGTGCCTTGATCACGGCCCTTGCAAAGACGGACCGTTTCAATATTCGCGTTGGCGCGTACCCTGATGTTCACCCAGACGCCGCATCCTCCAAGCAAAACATAGACTGGCTGAAGGCTAAGGTAGACGCAGGTGCCTGTGAGGCGTTGACCCAATTCTTCTTTGAGGCTGATGGTTTCCTTCGTTTCCGCGATGCTTGTGCGGATGCTGGGATCACAGCTCCAATTACACCCGGGATCTTACCCATCACAAACTGGACCAGCGCCCGCAAGTTTGCCGAAAAATGCGGCACATACATCCCTGACGAGCTGGCCCAGACCTTCGACAAAGCCACGCGCGATGGCAGGTTGGATCTTTTGTCGGTCGCTCAATGCACAGAGTTGTGTGATGATCTACTAAACGAGGGTGTTAGCGACTTGCACTTTTATACACTCAATCGTCCCGACCTAACGCGCGATGTGTGCCATGCGTTGGGGGTCACGCAGTCCCATAGCATTCGCAACGTGGCGTAACGCTTGCTGTGATCCTAACGGGTTTTTAGCTTCAAGATAGCGAAACGCCCGATGGAGACACCAATGGTTACACGCGCGCAAACACCTGCTGATCTGCTTAAATTGGATGAAATCTTGGCCATGTCTGGCTTAGAATTCATGCAAGGTATTTTGGACGGCGCACATCCTGGGCCATCTATTGGCGACACGATGGGATATTCGTTGTTCGAAGTATCGGACGGCCGCGTGGTATTTCGCGGCGTTCCAGAATTCAACGTTACCAACCCAATGGGCACGGTTCACGGTGGTTGGTATGGAACATTGCTAGATAGCGCTATGGCTTGCGCCGTCATGACACGCGTGCCGCGCGGCTCTGTCTACACCACTCTCGAATACAAAATTAACATCACCCGCCCTATCCCATTGGGCATGGCGATTGATTGTATCGGCACAGTTGATCACGCAGGACGCTCAACTGGCGTGGCCTCTGGCGAGATTCGGGGTGTGGAAGATGGCAAGCTATATGCCACCGGCTCAACGACATGCATCATCATGTCGATCAACAAACCCTAACCGCGTAATTTTGAAAACAATTTGTACCAAAGCGCGGGTTCTTCGGCCGGGGCCTGTGCCACACTTGGATGAATTGCCTCCGACGGGTCAGCACCGATAATACGAGACTTGCGATTAATAAAGACGCGGCTATAGCCGGTCCAAGTGCCGCGCGCAGGGGCTTTGGGATCTTGTGCAAAGCGATCCTGCCAACCTGCCGGCAAAGCCAGTCCGTGCTTAACAGTCTTTTCCAACATCCAAACCAGTGGAATATTTGAAAGTGGGCGCACCTGCGGCATACCGCCAAGCTCCCCACCGACATCCCCATGCGCGCCACGAAACCACATCTGTTCCATATGGCCAGTCCAACTATCGTTCGTTGACCACAATACAGGACTGTACACCACACGTGTCTCGTCATGGGCCAAGGCATGATATCCATTTTGAACCGACGGTCCCAAGGCATGGCTGTGAAACGCATGTTTGGCGACACTGAAGCGCCATAGCACTGGCGCGTTCAAACCCAATGATTTTACGGTATCCCAGACGCCAATCATTTCAATTTTAACTTCTGAATGGCAGTACGCCTTACTAAACCGTTTGGCTGAGGCGCTTTGCGGGGCACGACGATAATGCCGATAAGCATCACGAATTCGACGTTGGGTCGCTTGGTTGCTTTGCAACAACCCCACCATGTCAATCACACCTGCCAGTGAACGAACAGCATAGGCACCACGTGAAAAACCTAGCAAGATAACCTTGTCGCCCGTTCGATAGCGCGACGCGAGGTAGCCATAAGCACGACGGATTTGGTGATTGATACCACGCCCCATCAGCACATCTCCGGGACGGCGCCAACTGGACCACTGCAATCCGTGTTCATAAAAAACCGAAATATCACCATCCACTTCGGCCAGCATTTTATAGCTAAGACCTGCATTGGTCTCATGCCCTTCTGCCAACGTGGACATGGTGCCGTCCATAATAATAACATGCGTCGTTAATCCACGTTTACGTGGCAAAACCTCTGGTGTGGCCCGTCCAAAACGGGCCATCAGCCACCGCGTGATACGTTTATTTAGTGACGGCAGACGCATCTCGCAGCAGTTCCCAAACTTTGTGCGGGGTGAAAGGCATATCCGCCTGTCGGACCCCGCGATCCCACAACGCATCTTGAACAGCATTTGCAACAGCAGCCAAAGCCCCAACAGTTCCAGCTTCGCCACACCCCTTCATGCCCATTACATTGGCCGTCGAGGGAACAGGAACCGAAGTGAAACTAATCTGCGGCACATCATCTGCACGAGGCATGGCATAATCCATAAAGGTCGCGGTGAGCAACTGACCGTCTTCATCATAGACGACGTGTTCTGTCAGAGCCTGCCCGATGCCTTGAACGACACCACCGTGAACTTGGCCTTCGGCCAGTACAGGATTGATCAGGTTCCCAAAATCATCGACCACGAAATAGCGATCAGTGGTGACAACACCCGTGTCGGGATCAATTACGACTTCGCAAACATGTGCGCCATTTGGAAAGCTGCGCGCCTCTAGTTTCACATGCTCTTCGTGTTCAAGGAGATCACTGCGCCCAGCCGTGCGCGCCATATCCGCGACTTCAAGCATAGTTGGCGTCAAGTTTGATCCCTCAGCGCGGAAGCGTTCATCATCAAAACTGATCTCAGCAGCATCAACGCCCATTTCATCGGACAAGAATGCGGTGAATTTTTCTGTCATCGTCGCAACGGTCACCAACGTTGCATTGTTTTGCACTGTGACAGAACGCGATCCGCCCGTGCCACCACCCTTTTTGATCAGATCGCTATCGCCTTGGATGACGTAAATTAAATCTGCTGGGATGCCCGTTTGGTCACTAAGGAACTGTGCATAGACCGTTTCGTGCCCCTGCCCGCCGGACTGCGTGCCAACCAGAATGTGAACTGTCCCATCGTCGTTGAACACAACTTTGGTTGTTTCATCCGGCGCGCCCAAGATGCTTTCGATATAATAACAAATGCCGTGGCCGCGCAGCAGCCCCTTAGCCTCGTCGGCAGTACGACGCGCGACAAAACCATCCGCATCAGCAACCTCAGCCGCGCGGGTCAACAAGAGGTCAAAATTACCCACATCATAAGTCTCACCAGTGGCCGCCAGATAAGGGAACTGATCAGGTTTGATAAAGTTACGGCGGCGCAATTCCCACGGATCAATGCCCAACTCACGTGCAGCACGGTCCATAACACGTTCTAACACATAGATCGCCTCAGGGCGCCCAGCACCACGATATGCGTCGACCTGTGTGGTGTTGGTGAAATAACCATTCACACTTAAATAGGTGTCCTGCACATCATAAACACCCATTAAAACACGGCTAAACAATTGTGTTTGGATCGGTTGGGCAAACTGCGAATTGTAAGCGCCAAGATTTATGTCGGAATGCACACGATAGGCGATGATCTTGTGGTTCTCGTCAAACGCCAATTCCGCCAATGACGTCAGATCGCGCCCGGCATTGTCAGAGAGCATCGCCTCTGTACGCTCAGACATCCAACGTACAGGTCGCCCTAACACCCGCGCAGCTTGGGCAAGGCTGAATGGTTCTGGATACCCCATACCTTTCATCCCAAAACCACCGCCAGTATCGGGATTGGTCACGTGTACATCATCAGGCTCCAGACCAAATGCTGCTGTCATTTGGGTCTTATTCACCCAAACACCTTGACCGTTTATGGCAACGTGAAGGCGATCATCTTCCCAATATGAATAACAGCCACGTGGCTCCATTGAGTTGACGATGATGCGGTTATCGCCAACATCTAGACTGACAACATGTGCCGCTTTCTCAAACGCTGCATTGGTTGCTGCCTCGTCACCCATACCCCAGTCAAACGCGACATTGTCGGGCGCTGTTTCATGCAGGGTTTCGCCGCCCGCTTTAAGATCCATCTTTGCATGCAGTTCGTCATAATCCAGCACAATCAATTCAGCTGCATCACGCGCTTGGGCCAACGTATCTGCAATCACAGCCACAATCGGCTCACCAACAAAACGCAAGCGATCCTTGGCTAGCATCGTACGGCTGGTTGCTGCCCCTTGGCTTCCATCACGGTTCTTCACAAGAACCGCAGCCATTTCTAGGTTCATGCCTGCTGCTTCAAGGTCCACACAGGTTAGCACCGCGTGAACACCTTCGGCTTCGCGCGCATCATCTACATCAAGCTCGGTTATAACGGCATGTGCTACTGGAGAGCGAAAGAAGAATGCGTTCAATGCATCGGCAGGCGCGATATCATCCACATAGCGGCCTTGTCCGACCAGAAAACGCACATCTTCAACCCGTTTTACCGGTTGGCTTTTTCCGAACTTTTCCATGCGTCTGCTCCCAAGCAAATGAACTTTCAAAAATGGACACTAGCGACGTGCGCTGACATGTCTAGCGCCAACCCCAAATTCTCGGGTGTGACGTTTAGTATCTGCAGCAGGCACTGCGTTTCGGGCACCCATATGGTAAATAATGCCCATTAGAAAATGGCTTGTGCTGGCACGATCTGACATCCAATGTATCGCCAGAAAAAGGATCATGTGCATGAGTAAAACAGTTAACTTCACCCAGATGAAAGATGGCACGGCAGAGGAATACGCATTCCTTACGAAACATGAGACTGAGCACGCCAAAGGCACTGCTGACAAACTTCTTCAGGCACTTGTGGATTTGGATGAGGGGTTATCAGGTTACAAGATCACACGCCTTGGTCACTCGTTGCAATCCGCCACCCGTGCATGGCGCGATGGGGCCGATATTGATTGGGTTGTTTGCGCGTTACTACACGACATCGGCGACATCTATGCCCCCTACAATCACGACGAATACGCAGCAGCCATATTACGCCCCTTTGTACGCGAACAATGCAGCTGGTGCGTCCAGGCGCATGGGGATTTCCAAATGGTTTACTATGGACACCACGTTGGCGGGAACCCGAACAAGAGAGACCAATTCGCAGGTCACATCTATTTCGATGATTGTGCGTCATTTTGCGAACGCTGGGATCAATCTAGCTTTGACCCAGATTACGACACTTTATCCATCGATTTTTTCGCACCCATGGTGCGCGAGGTCTTTGCGCGCCAGGCCTATGACCCAGACGTTATTCGCGCGGGTGAACGCGAGCCTCTAGTGACAGAGGCCCGCGCTTAAGTCGTTTAAAAGAACGCTTGAATACCCGTTTGGGCACGACCCAAGATCAAGGCATGTACATCATGCGTTCCTTCATAGGTGTTCACTGTCTCTAGGTTCATCATGTGACGCATCACTTGGAATTCGCCACTGATGCCATTGCCACCGTGCATGTCGCGCGACATGCGCGCAATATCGAGCGCCTTGCCACAGTTGTTACGCTTGATGATCGAGATCATTTCAGGGGCAGCATTCGCTTGATCCATAAGGCGACCAACCTGTAATGCGCCCTGAAGGCCCAATGAAATCTCTGTTTGCATGTCTGCCAATTTCTTCTGGAACAATTGCGTACCAGCCAGTGGCTTGTTGAACTGTTTGCGGTCCAAACCGTACTGACGTGCCGCATGCCAGCAGAATTCTGCAGCGCCCATCGCGCCCCATGCGATGCCGTAACGCGCACGGTTCAAACAGCCGAACGGGCCTTTAAGCCCTTGAACATTAGGCAACAAAGCATCTTCGCCAACTTCAACGCCTTCCATCACAATTTCGCCTGTAATGGATGCACGCAATGAAAGTTTGTTACCGATCTTAGGCGCAGACAGCCCCTTCATTCCTTTTTCAAGAACAAATCCCCGGATCTTGCCGCCGTGCTCCTCTGACTTGGCCCAAACCACGAATACATCCGCGATTGGAGCGTTTGAAATCCACATTTTAGAGCCACTGATGACGTAACCGCTGTCGGTTTTCTTGGCGACTGTCTTCATCCCAGCAGGGTCACTGCCCGCATCAGGTTCGGTCAAGCCAAAGCAACCAACCCATTCGCCAGATGCCAACTTTGGAAGATACTTGCGGCGCTGTTCTTCTGAACCGTAGGCATAGATCGGATAGATCACGAGACTGGATTGAACAGACATCATAGAGCGGTAACCACTGTCGATCCGCTCAACCTCACGGGCAACTAGCCCGTAGCTGACGTAGGACCCGCCTAGGCCGCCATATTCTTCTGGCAGAGTTACGCCCAAAAGCCCCATCTCGCCCATCTCTGAAAAAATGCTTCTGTCAGTGACCTCATTGGCGAAGGCATCGATTATGCGTGGTGCCAGTTTTTCTGACGCATAAGCAGCCGCAGATGCTTGGATCATCCGCTCATCTTCGCTGAGTTGACCGCTTAGGCGGAATGCATCGGCCCAATCAAACGACCCAAGATCCGGTTTATCCTTGGCTTTCAGACCATTTTGTTCTGCACTCATTTGACGCGCCTTTCGCAATATTTATGATTTAGCGCCTATATTGCAAATAATTCACCAAAGTTCTAATGCTTGTTGATCCTGTATTGCATGAGGAAAACGCATAGATGCTTGCGCCCCGCCGTTTCCTGCCCTCGACATCGTCCCTACTGGCATTCGAAGCCATTGCGCGCCTTGGAACCGCCACAGCGGCTGCATCAGAATTGTCGTTGACCCAAAGCGCCGTGAGCCGCCAACTAAAGACCTTAGAAGATCAATTGGACGTACGGTTGATGCAGCGCGAGGGTCGAGTGCTCCGACTGACACCAGCCGGTCAGGCCTTTGCCTTAAAGGCGCGTAGCATATTAGGGCAATTGGCCTCTGCCTCGATTGAAGCCCGTGCAAATCCTAATGGCGGAACTTTAAATTTGGCGATCCTTCCAGCGTTTGGAATGCATTGGTTGGCACCGCGTTTATCGAACTTTGCCAAGGAGCATCCAGAGGTTACGATAAATCTATCTACCCGCCTTGCGCCGTTTGATTTCCGCGCCAATCGCTTTGACGCTGCGATTCATTTTGGACGAGAGGATTGGCCAAGCGCGCAACACATGAAGCTTATGTCTGAAACGGTGATTCCTGTTTGCGCACCTGATTTATTAGAACAACCCGTCGCTGATCCACGTGCCATTTTGAAACATCCATTGCTGCACCTTGAAACGCGGCAGAAAGGGTGGGCAAGGTGGTTAAGCACCCATGGAATAGACGAAAACATCCCATCTGGAATGATGTTTGACCAATTTTCAACCATGGCCCAAGCAGCCCTGCATGGCATGGGAATCGCTTTGCTTCCTACCTTTGTCGCAGAACCCTATCTGAACAGTGGTCAACTGTGCCGCGCATCTACCCATACAAGTGATAGCATAGGCACTTATTACCTGGTCTGGCCATCGGACAGGGCCAACATTGCACCGTTAAACGCCTTTAAAACATGGCTAAAACTTCAAATTGAATAGAGTTGTATGATCAGGTCACATTTATGCCCAATTGTTTATCTAAGTATCACCTAATGTTTACGGGTGGGGCCAATAAACAGGAGCTCACAGGTGCTGCGCAAAACTACATTGATGGCCGGTTTGGCTACACTATTCATCTCGACACCTGTTCAGGCTGACGAGCACGAAATTACAGTTCTTCCCGACGCATATTTTCGAGAGACCACTTATGTGTCTGCTGGTGACACCATTGTTTTCAGTAATGAAAATGACGGCGTACTTACCGTCACAGCACTTGGTCAAACTTGAGTAATTTAAGAGTTTTGTGTAGATCAAACAGAGTCACTTGCGGTTACAACGGAGATGGCAAAACCGTTTTTCCATGATGGCCTTGCCAACGAAGATGCTGACCCACCATCAACGGTTTCATCAACTTTGGCCATGCGCCGCTTGATCAGGCGCCTTCAACTGCGGCTGAAGAAGACGAGGCCCTGAACTAAGACGCGAGTTCACGTCGCGACTAACCCTATGAAACTGAAATGTTTCTTCGGTGGTTGCCTGCATAAGTGTGGCGGCCCCTTTGCCTCTTTCACCCAACCATAGCGCAATTTCATCGGGCTCTAAGATCACAGGCATACGGTGGTGAATTCTGGATATGGCTGTATTTGCGCCCGTTGTGATAATGGCGCAGGTTTTGATGAGGGTCTCTTCCACGTCCCAGTCTTGCCAGATGGACGCGAAAGCAAGAGGTGCGCCGTCAATGCGCGAGATGTACCAAGGGTCGCGCCCACCGTCCTCAGACTTGGTCCATTCATAAAATCCGGTCGCAACCACGACACATCGACGTTCACGACAAGCGACTCTAAACGCTGGCTTTTCCGCAATCGTTTCAGCGCGGGCGTTGATCAAGAGGGGGCCATCATTTGGCTTTTTGTACCAACTGGGAATAAAGCCCCAACGCATGGATTGCAGTCGTCGCCCGCCACCATCCGCCGTAATCGAATGGACAGCATTTGTGGGGCAGACGTTGTAATTTGGGACATCAGGCAAATCATTATCAGGCTTGGCCGCAAACAATTGCGCCATCGCATCTTGTGGCATGGTGTTGGCGATACGGCCGCACATATGGTCCCTACTCCACCCTAGAAAAGGCCCAGCGCACGGTTGGGTTAACGCTGCGCACGCGGCTTGTTTAGCACGCCAAGGTACAATTGAGCATTTAAAATGTGCAGTTTTATTTGCAGATACTGACCTAAAAATTTAGATTTAAGCGAACTACACAGTTTACGGCCTTAGCTGTACAGTGCCGCGCTGTTTCGCGTGGGAATCAGTCGTTAAACTGTTCCCCGTGTTAACCAATTGGGTAGGCCAATTAAACTTTTCTTAATCGATGCGGTTTCCGTCTGGTGAGTGGGTGAAACAGCCGCCTATGCTGTCGGCCAACTTAACTTGGCGAAAGCCATCACATATCGCCGCGACAGAGGGCACCAAGTGAGTAATGCCGTTTTACACTGCGTCTTCTGCAACTTCCGCAAAGACGTCACTGCTGAGCAGCGTACCGAGGTGTTCGCAGCATTAGAGGCTTTTAGCCAAACAATTGATGGCGTCCTTGGGTTTGATTTTGGTGAGAACCGCGATTTTTAAAACAAGTCCCCCGATTTTGCTGATGGCTTTGTTATCCGGTTTGTCACTCAGCACGCACTAGAGGCCTATGCGGTTCATCCGACGCATCAAGAATTGGGCGCGCAGCTTTGCACGCTGTGCGAAGGCGGCGCTGATGGCATCGTTGTTTATGATATTGAGAAATCCCAATAGCTGGAACGTTCGATCTGTTTCATACAAAAAAGGCGCGCATTGCTGCACGCCTTTTCTATCGCCGTTAAGGGAACCCCTTACTTCACGGTAATACGACCGTCAGTGTAGGGCGTGAATGGCCCTTGAGCGGCCAAGTATTCCGCCATGACGTCAGCCAAATCTGGTCCGTAATCATAGGCGTTTGCCGCTGATTTGAACATTTTATAGCCATCACCACCGTTGCGAACGTAGTTGTTAGACACAACACCGTAGGTTTTGCCCAAATCGATAGCAGCGAGACCCACCATGACATCGCTAATGCGCGCGCCCGCGTCGGCGGCCGAGTCTACGGTGAAGGAGATTCCTGCAACTTGTGCAAAACGGCCCGCGCCCTCTTCCAATTCGCTCACACCATTTTCAAGTGCAGCAACGATTGTTGCACCATCAACTTCGAATGTGGACAATGTGTTTTGGAACGGAAGGACTGTAAGCACTTCGCCCATTGTCACCGGACCCGCATCGATGCTGGCCCGAATGCCACCACCGTTTTGGATTGCGATTTCAACGCCTTGGTCTTTTACGCGGTCAAGCATCGCATCCGCGATCAATGATCCCATTGGGCACTCGACTGCGCGGCAAACCGAACGATCACCTTCAATTGCTGCAGCGGCTTCGGCCACAACTTTGGTGCGGATTTCCTCAAGCGGTTTTGCAGCTTCTGCAATGCGTGCAACGGTTGTTGCATCTTCTGTTACGGACGCATCCATAACCAACGGCTCGCCGACAGCTTCCACGATTTCGCCAGCGTCGTTGAATGTGACGTTCAGCTCGCCCAGGAATTTACCGTAGGCATAGGCCTGAACGATGGCTGTTTCGCCAACCATCGTTGGATAAGCACCCGCCGCACGTTCGTTTGTGTTGGACAGTAGCGTGTTTGAGTGACCGCCAACGATCACATCAACACCAGTTGTTTCTGCCGCAACCCGTTGGTCCACACCGTAACCAGAGTGGGACAAGACAATGATCTTGTTCACGCCCATGGCTGTGAGCGCATCAACTTCACCTTGGACCGCAGCCACTGGATCAGAGAACGTGATGTTGTCGCCCGGTGATGCCAGATCACCAGTGTCATCAGGTGTTAGACCGATCAGGCCCAGCTTTTGACCGCCACGTTCGATCACTGTAGATTTGGCCAATTTGCCAGCCAGCAATGGTTCGTTGGACACATCAGCGTTGGACATCAGCACAGGGAAATTCACCGCAGACATGAAGCCTGCCAATACTTCTGGTCCATCGTCGAATTCGTGGTTGCCCACGGTCATCGCGTCATAGCCGACCTTGTTCATCATCTCGGCCGCCAATGTGCCTTTGTAATATGTATAGAACAAAGTGCCTTGGAATTGGTCACCGCCGTCTACGAGGATCGAATTGTTAGAACGGGCTTTTGCATCCGCAATCGCCGTGACCAAACGGGCTGAACCGCCATAGCATTTGCCCTCTGCGTTATCTTCAGAACCGCACCCGCTGTCGTATTTGCTGATTGGCTCAAAACGTGCGTGGAAATCGTTTGTGTGTAAAATGGTCAAAGAATAATCAGCTGCTGCCGTGCCTGCTGTTAAAGCAAGTGCAGCCACTGTTTGTGTTAAACGCATCATCTGGACGTCCCCCGTTGGTTGAATTTCTCGTTACTTTGGCCTTGGTTTGTTCAAGAGTCAAAGCCGCAAATGAACCATTTCACCCCACATCCATCACACGCGAATATGAGGTGACGGTAACGCTGGTGACTTGACGCCTGTTTACTCAAAGGGCATCAGACGCATATGTTGATATTCAAAATATTCCGCTCCGACGAATGGGCAGACCTGCGCACCAATGGCGAAACGCAGGGTGCGCCGATCGATATTGCAGATGGTTATGTCCATTTCTCGACCGCCGAACAGGCGCAAGAAACGGCTGACAAGCATTTCGCAGGTGTCGAAGACCTGTTCTTGTTGGGCGTTGAAACTGATCCGTTGGGCGATGACCTAAAATGGGAAGTTTCACGCGGGGATGCATTGTTTCCGCACCTATATCGCAACTTAAAACTCGCCGATGTGGCATGGGCACAGCCTTTGCCATTGGTCGATGGACGCCACGAATTCCCAGTGGGTTTGTTGTAAGCACGTCTCCCGATCCGCATTAGATGAAACGACAAAGGGCCACATTCGGATGAAACAGGTAATGGAACAGCTCGGGCTTAAGGCCTTGCTTAAGATCGATCCCGAATTGGCGCATGGTTTGGCGATCAAAGCCCTGAAGATGGGGTTTGCCCCAACACCCGGTCCGGTAACGTCCAGCCGCCTTGCCACCAAGGTTGCTGGTTTGGACATGCCTAACCCTGTTGGTTTGGCAGCGGGTTTTGACAAAAACGCCGAAGTTGTCGCGCCGTTGTCCAACGCAGGCTTTGGTTTTATCGAAGTGGGTGCGGCAACGCCGATCGCGCAGCCAGGTAATCCAAAACCACGACTGTTTCGCCTAAGTGAAGACCGCGCTTCGATCAATCGCTTTGGCTTTAACAACCATGGTTCTGAGGCAATCGCTGCCCGCCTCAGCAAACGCGGCACTGGCATTCCTGTCGGCCTGAACCTCGGCGCAAACAAAACCAGTTCCAATCGTGCCGAAGACTTTGCCACTGTATTGAAACAGGCCGGTCCTTATGTGGACTTCGCAACTGTAAACGTGTCCTCACCCAACACCGAAAAGCTGCGCGACTTGCAGGGGCCAATGGCCTTGGCCGCGTTACTTGATGGTGTGATGCAGGTGCGGGGCGACACGCCGGTGTTTCTAAAAATCGCACCTGATTTGACCGATCAAGACCTTGCCGACATTGCCAAAGTCGCCACGGAAGCCCACGTTGCGGCTATTATCACTACCAACACCACCCTTGATCGCGCAGGCCTTCAAAGCCAGCACCGCGATGAAATGGGCGGCTTGTCAGGCGCACCGTTGTTTGAGAAATCAACGCGCATCCTTGCGAAACTAAGCGAGCTGACAAACATCCCATTGATCGGCGTTGGTGGCATCAGCACTGGCGAACAAGCCTATGCTAAAATCCGTGCCGGTGCCTCTGCGGTACAGTTATACACTGCGTTGGTTTATGGCGGTCTGTCCCTTGCGGCCAAAATTGCCCGCGAATTGGATGTGCTGTTGGAACGCGATGGGTTCAAGAACGTTCGGGACGCTGTTGGCACCGATAAGGGACGTTGGCTTTAAGCCTGCTTATGGTTCTTGGCCGCAGCCTCAAGTGCTGGATATCGCAGACTTAATGTGATGCCCCGTGCAAGAAACGACACAAGCAACGCCGCCCACAATCCGTGATTACCCCAAAGGGGCAAAAACAGCCAAACGGCGGTCCAGTAAACGACAAAACTGACGATCATCATGTTGCGCATATCGCGCGATTGGGTTGCCCCGATGAAAATTCCGTCCATCATCCACGCCACACAGCCAATCAACGGGGCGACAACCATCCAAGGCAGATAGATGCGCGCCTCTGCCTGAACCTCTGGTGATTTGGCCATAAGGTCGATCAGCCAAGGGCCAAAGATTGCAAATGCCAAGGCGGTGGTTACGCACACAACAGCCCCCCAAAAACCTGTCATCAACGCAGAACGACGCAGACGTGATGCATCTCCGCGCCCCATAGCCCGTGCGATCAACGTTTCAGCAGCAAAGGCAAAGCCGTCCATCGCGTAGGCCGTGATGTACATGAACTGTACCAGCACTTCGTTAGACGCCAGCGTGACATCCCCAAACCGCGTCCCAAGGAACACAAAGGACGAAAAAATCACCATCAACAGGGCTGAACGGATCAAGATGTCAGTATTCAGGAGCGCCATGCGGATCAATTTTGCCCGATCAAACACCTGCACCCATTTGCGCCAATCCGGGTGTTTGAACGCGTCACGGCATAAATAAAGCGCCAGCCCAGCGCCAATAAGTTCCGCGATCACGGTCCCAACGGCCACGCCCTGCACCCCCATATCTAACCAAAGCACGAATATGATGCTGAGCAGTATATTGACGCTGTTCATCACCAGTTGGACCCAGAACACGCCCGAAGTGCGTTCCATCGCAACCAGCCAACCCGTTAGAGCATAGATGCTGATGGCTGCAGGTGCCGTCCAGATGCGGATTGAAAGGTAGCTGCAAGCAAGCGTTTCGACCTCTGCGGACGCATGTGACATGCTGAGGGCCACCGAGAAGATCAGCGGTTGTAGCAAGATCAGGGTAAACCCAGCGGCCAAAGCGATCAAAAGCGCGCGGGTTAGGATAATGGAGACCTCAGCATAATCTTCCGCCCCTGCGGCTTGCCCAACCAATCCCACGGTGCCCATCCGTAGAAAGCCAAAGATCCAAAACACCGTCGTAAGGATAATGGCACCAAGGCCGACAGCCCCAATGGGTGCCGCCTCTCCCATTTGCCCAACAACGCCAAGGTCCACAGCCCCAAGGATTGGAACCGTGGCGTTTGACAGCACCAAAGGCACCGCCAGTTTGAGGATACGTTTGTGTGTGATTTCTTGTGGTGGCGTTGCCGGTGTGACCGGTTTCACGATTTATCATAACGTGGTTGCGGCATCAGAAAATGTCCTGTCGCTTGGGCAAACAGTTTTTCGCGATTGTCCTGCCACCCCTCAACATGCACAGACGCATAACGTCGTCCTGATCTGGTAATCCGTGCGCGGGCATAGGCATCGCGCGGCAGGCCAGAGCGCAGGTAATCCACAGTAAAATCGATGGTCTTTGGCATGCGGAACGCTGTGCTATCTCCGTCCAACTCACCGCTTTCAAGATCGTCCCAAAGTGCCGCCCAGCTGAGAGAAATCACAGATGTAATTTCTAAAAACGCCGAGGTCACACCGCCGTGGATAGCAGGCAGCAGAGGGTTGCCGATCAGCTTATCCGCATAGGGCAAAACAGCCGTCAGCTCATCACCACGCCGATCGAAGGTTACGCCTAGGTATTGGATATAGGGTACGCGCCCGACCAATTTGCTCAGCGCCTCATCGCGGCGTTGTTTGATCACTTGGACGGGTTCAGGTGGCTTTCTCATCTGCGCTGCCCCTCGATTGTAAAGGTGCCTGTCGCCATTGCGACTGGATTATCCGTGTCCTCATCCACTGCCGTTGCACGCACAAAGGCGACGTTACGGGTGATGTGGTAACATGTTGCGGTGGTGGACAACGCCTGCCCCGGCGTGGCCGAGCGCATGTAATCAATACGCAGGTCAATCGTGGCTGTGGCACCAGGATTGGACGGATGGCTCATCACTGCCGCGCCGCAACAACTGTCCATCAACGCAGATACCGCACCTCCATGCACAACGCCTGTTTCCGGATCACCGATCAGGCGCTCGTCATAAGGCATTGTGATTGTCGCTACACCGTTTTCTATTTCAGTCAAAACCATGCCCAGATCGCGCGAATGTGGGATCGCTTCCATAAACTGTCGGGCTATATTCACTTTGTCTGACATGAGCGTGCGCCTTTCGTTGCTTGCGACCTTTTGAACAGTCCCATGCGAAAAGGGCAAGAGCACCCGTTGCGCTTCTATTGCGGCCCGCCTAACCTCCCTCCCAAGGGGAGCACTATGACCGACGATCGTTTATCTTTTAAAGAAATGTGTGCCGCGTTCGATGTGACGCCGCGCACTCTAAGGTATTATGAGTACATTGAATTGCTGCAACCTGATCGTGAAGGCCGTTCGCGGTTTTACGGTGCCCGCGAACGCGCGCGGATGAAGTTGATTATGCGAGGTCGTAAATTTGGTTTTCAACTCGAAGACATCCGTCAATGGCTGCTGATCTACGAAAACGAGGGCACAAAGGCGCAAATGGAAGCGTGGATTGATATGGCTGATGGTCAAATGAAAGAGCTGGCAGAGCAACGTGTTCATCTGGAAGAGGCCATTACCGAGTTACAAGTTTTGCGTGAAAACGTGGCGAGTGAATTGGCGAAATAGTCGCTCGATTGATGGCCTATTCCGTTGGTCTGGGGGCCCAATTGTGAGTTCAGTGATTCCATTCGCTAGGTCATTTTTGGCAACGAAGCAGATGCTTTTGTGGTTGTCTCTAAGCTGGACTGTACAAATTCACGAAAATTGTCTGCAAAATAATGCGCTTCCCCCCAATCCTCGTTTTTGCCAGATTCTCAACCACTTGACGTAAGGAAACGTTACGTAAGGCGCAAAGTTGACGTGGCGTATAACTTACGTAAGCTAATTCTCCATTGTAACAGACGGGCAACAGACCCAATTGACACTCGTAACACTTATTTTACGGGCGGAGACAAAGCCGATGACCGAGAACACCAAAACCATCAGAGAGATGTGTGACGACCACAACGTCACCCCACGCACTTTGCGCTTTTATGAAGCCAAGGAATTGCTGTTCCCCATTCGTGAGGGGCAAAGGCGTCTCTTTACCAAACGTGATGGCGCGCGTCTTAAGCTTATCTTGCTGGGCAAACGCTTTGGCTTCAGCCTTGAGGAAATTCGCCAGCTGCTGGACCTGTATCACGTTGACGATGATCGCCAAACCCAACTAGCGCGCGCCTACGCCGTGGCCAACGATCGTCTGGCCGATATGGAACGTCAGCGCGACACGCTGAGTGAAGCCATCGAAGACCTAAAACATCAAATGCGCTGGGGCGAAAAGATGATCGCCTCGACCAAAAAAAATTCTGGGGTGACCCACTAAAACAGGTTCGCCCTTTACCCAATTTGTGCCCAATCGGAGAACACTATGCCCTGCTACAAAGCCCCAACAAAAGACATGCATTTCATTTTGCACGATCTATTGAAAGTCTCGGAAAGTGTCATTCCAGGTTATGATGAGCTGGAAGCAGATTTCACATCTGCAGTGCTGGAAGAAGCGGGCAAACTGACGTCTGAAGTGTTGGCCCCTCTAAACGTGACTGGCGACAAAGAAGGCTGTCGTTTGGAAAATGGCGTTGTTTACACACCAGCCGGTTTCAAAGACGCATTTTCCAAAGTCAAAGAAGGCGGTTGGACCGGTCTGGACATGCCCGAGCAATACGGCGGACAAAACATGCCAGCGGTTTTAGGATCAGCAGTGGGCGAATTGTTCTCTGGCTCCAACATGGCGTTCACAATGTATCAGGGCCTAACCCACGGTGCAGCATCCGCGATTTTGGCCCACGGGACTGAAGCGCAAAAAGACAAATGGTTGCCAAACATGGTGTCGTGCGAATGGACAGGCACCATGAACCTGACAGAGCCACATTGCGGCACTGATCTGGGACTGATGCGCACCAAAGCAGAACCACAAGCGGACGGCAGCTATAAGATTACAGGCCAGAAGATCTTTATCTCTTCTGGTGAACACGACATGGCGGACAACATCATTCACTTGGTATTGGCGAAAATTACTGATGGTCCTGAGGGCATCAAAGGCGTGTCTTTGTTCATCGTTCCAAAGGTTATGGTCAATGAAGACGGTTCCTTGGGCGAGCGCAACGGGGCAACCGTTGGCAGCATCGAAGAGAAGATGGGCATCCACGGCAACTCTACCTGCGTCATGAACTATGACAACGCGACAGGTTATTTGTTGGGCGATGAGCATAAAGGCATGCGCGCCATGTTCACCATGATGAACGAGGCGCGTTTGGGCGTCGGGATGCAAGGGCTGTCCCAAGCCGAAGCTGCGTATCAAAACGCACTAAATTACGCCAACGATCGTCTGCAAGGGCGCGCTGTCACTGGCGTGCAGAATCCAGACGGCCCAGCCGATCCATTGATCGTTCACCCAGACATTCGTCGTTCCTTGATGGAACAAAAGTCGTTCGTTGAAGGCGCACGTGCCTTCATCCTTTGGGGTGCCACAATGATTGATGCCGCCCACCGCGCGGATGACAAAGACGCCGATGGCTTGGTGTCCTTATTGACCCCTGTGATCAAGGGCTTCTTGACTGATGTCGGGTACGACATGACGGTGAAGGCACAACAGATCTATGGCGGCCACGGCTATATCGAGGAATGGGGCATGTCCCAATTCACCCGCGATGCCCGTATTGCTATGATCTATGAAGGGGCTAATGGCGTTCAGGCGCTAGACCTTGTGGGCCGCAAATTGGCGCAAGACGGAGGCAAGCACGTGATGGCGTTCTTTGAAATGGTGAAGACCTTCATCAAAGACAATGCAGGCCAAGATGACGCATACGATAAAGACTTTATCGAACCCCTCAAAGCAGCGTCCAAAGATTTGCAGGCCGCAGGCATGTATTTCATGCAAAACGGCATGACCAATCCAAACCACGCATTGGCGGGTTCTAACGACTTTATGCATATGTTTGGGCACGTCTGCCTTGGCCTGATGTGGGCACGTATGGGCAAGGTTTCTAGCGATACCTTAGCTGCGGGTACGGATGACGCAACATTCTATGAAACCAAGCTTGCGACGGGTCGTTTCTATATGGCGCGCCAGTTGCCTGCGACGGCATTGCACCTGACGCGTATTCAATCTGGAAGTGATACGGTGATGGCGCTGGATGCGGCAAACTTCTAAGGTGCTAGGGGTGGGCGATTGTCCCACCCCAACGACACTACAGGAAAAACAACCATGCCCAAACGCTTTCGCTTTACACGCCGCTTCCCTGTCGCAATGACAGAAGACGGGTATCGCCGATTAAAACGGTTTTCAGCGGATGCGGGTTTGGATGAAGGCGAGGCGCTTTCGTTCTTGTTTGAGAATTTCGCCAGTGTCGTGAACGAAGAAAACCTGACCGCACGTTTGCGACTGTTCAACGCAGAGCTCGACGCGCGCAAGAAACAAACACATCTGGGGAGGATGTTGTGATGAGTGAGACGGCCAATAGATGGATGACCGACGAACACCAGATGATCGCGGATATGACGGCCCAGTTCATCACAAATGAATGGGCACCCAAGTTTGCCAATTGGCGCAAACAGGGGCAGATGGATCGATCCACGTGGGCTGAGGCCGGCGAACTTGGGCTTCTCTGCCCCTCCATCCCCGAAGAATTTGGCGGCGCGGGCGGCGATTTCGGGCATGAGGCTGCGATCTTGATCGAAGGCAGCCGCGCGAACTTGGCCAGCTGGGGACATGGTATCCACTCTGGGATCGTGGCTCACTACATCCTGAACTGCGGCACGGACGAGCAAAAGGCACGTTGGTTGCCTAAAATGGTCACTGGCGAATTGGTTGGCGCGCTCGCAATGACGGAACCCTCCACAGGGTCCGACGTTCAAGCGATCAAAACGCGGGCCATTCGGAATGGTAATTCTTACCGCCTCTCTGGGCAAAAGACATTCATAACCAACGGACAGCACGCTAACTTAATTATTGTGGCCGCCAAAACGGACCCATCGCTGGGATCAAAAGGCGTGTCCTTGGTGGTTTTGGAAACCGACGGAGCAACCGGATTTGCACGTGGGCGCAACCTTGAGAAAATCGGGATGCACGCGGCTGATACATCAGAACTGTTCTTTGACAACGTCGAGATCGCACCCGAAAATATCTTGGGCGGGGAAGAGGGTAAAGGATTTTATCAACTGATGAACCAACTGCCCCAGGAGCGGTTGATCATCGCCTGCTCTGCCATTGGCGCAATGGAAGGCGCAGTTGAACGCACCATCGCCTATTGTCGCGAACGCGAAGCCTTTGGCGGACCAATCATGCAATTCCAAAACACACGGTTCAAATTGGCGGAATGCAAAACCAAAACAATGGTCAGCCGCGCATTCTTTGATGAATGCATGGCAGAACATTTGCGCGGTGAACTGACTCCAGACAAAGCGGCAATGTGCAAATACTGGACGACAGACACGCAAGCATGGGTGTTGGATGAATGCCTGCAATTGCACGGTGGCTATGGTTTCATGCAAGAATACGCCATTGGTGAGATGTGGACAGACGCACGGGTGCAACGCATCTATGGCGGAACAAACGAAATCATGAAGGAGTTGATCGCGCGGGAGCTGTAAAACTCTACCGGAATTACGGGCTGAAAAATTCGGATGCCTCCAGCGGGAGTTTTTTCTGGTAAGATGAAGACAAGGGACCACCCTGCTGTTCGATCCAATTTGGGATTGACCCGACGAGCCAAACAGCAGGGCTTCACCTTACACACGGCTCAGCTCTCCAGCCTGCCGCGCGGTACTTGGATCGCAAATTAACCTTAAGACTAAGTGAACGCCCCCCGTTCATATTACGAAATAAACTCCACAGGGGTCTGGGGATCTGAAACCCCCAGCTTCCTTATGAAAAAAATACCTTGGGAGGGGTATAGACCATGACCTTGAAATTGCATTGCTTTGGCGAAAGCGGAAATTCTTACAAAGCAGCACTGGCTTTGGAACTTTCCGGCCTTGAGTGGGAACCTGTCTTCGTTGACTTTTTTGGCGGCGCGTCCCGAACCCCTGAATTTAAGTCTGTCAACACGATGGGTGAAGCTCCCGTTTTGGTCGACACTGCTGCGGATTACACAGTGACCCAATCCGGTGCGATCCAAGATTACGTGAGCCACCTAAGCGGCAAATTTGCCGGCACCTCCCCTGAGGAACGCCGCGAAGTTTTGCGTTGGGTGCTGTTCGACAATCACAAGCTCAGTTCAATGGCGGGCATGACCCGTTTCTTGATGAACTTCTTGCCCGAAGCGAAGCGCCCAGCGGAAGTGATTGCGTTTAACCAAGGTCGTCTACAGGGCGCATATGCCACCCTCAACACCCATCTTGAGGATCGTGATTGGATTGTTGGCAACGCCCTTACCAGCGCCGATCTAAGCTGTTGTGGCTATCTCTATTACCCAGAGCCTTTTGGCTTTGTCCGCGCTGACTGGCCCCACATTGATGCGTGGTTGACCCGCATCTCTGAAACCCCGGGCTGGAAGCACCCTTATGATTTGATGCCCGGAAACCCATCTGACCGTGCGTAACCTAACAAAAGGACGCAGCGGCAGCTCTTGAACTGCTCTGCTCCACGTAACCACATTGTGGCAAAGACCACCGCCAAAAGGATCAAAGAATGACCGAAGCCTATATCTATGACGCCCTGCGCACCCCGCGTGGTAAAGGTCGTAAGGACGGCAGCCTCCATGAGGTCACCGCCCTGCGCCTATCCGCTGTCACATTGAACGCCCTCAAAGAGCGCAACAATTTGGGCGGCCATGCGGTTGAGGATGTGATTTGGGGCAACGTGACCCAAGTTATGGAACAAGGCGGCTGTTTGGCCCGTTCCGCAGTTTTGGCTTCTGATCTGGATCAATCCATCCCGGGTCTTGCGATCAACCGTTTCTGCGCATCTGGCATGGAGGCTGTTAACCTTGGTGCCAACCAAGTCAAAGGCGGCGCAGGCAGTGCTTATATTGCCGGAGGTGTTGAGATGATGGGCCGCGTTCCTATGGGGTCTGATGGTGCTGCGATTGCCGCCGATCCTTCGGTTGCGATGGACACCTATTTCGTCCCACAAGGTATCAGCGCCGATATCATCGCCACCGAATATGGTTTCACCCGCGACGATGCAGATGCATTGGCTGTTGAATCCCAACGCCGCGCCAAAGTTGCATGGGATGAGGGCCGTTTTGCCAACTCTGTGATCAACGTGCGTGACATCAACGGCATCTCAATCCTTGATCACGATGAATACATGCGTCCCCAAACCGACATGCAGTCCCTTGGTGCCTTGAACCCAGCGTTTCAGGCGATGGGTGAAGTCATGCCTGGCTTTGATAAGATCGCGTTGATGAAGTACCCGCACTTGGAAAAAATTAACCACATCCACCATGCTGGCAACTCATCAGGCATCGTTGACGGCGCTGCAGGCGTTCTGATCGGCAACAAAGAGTTCGGCGAAAAACATGGCCTAAAACCACGTGCCCGCATCCGTGCCACCACAAAAATTGGTACTGACCCGACCATTATGTTGACGGGTCCAGTTCCTGCCACCCAAAAGATTTTGGCCGACAACGGTATGACCATCTCCGACATTGATCTGTTTGAAGTGAACGAGGCCTTCGCCTCGGTCGTCATGTTGTTCATGGAGAAATTCAAAGTCGATCATTCGGTCGTCAACGTAAACGGCGGTTCAATCGCTATGGGTCACCCGCTGGGTGCCACAGGTGCGATGATCATCGGCACCTTGTTGGATGAGCTAGAACGTCAAGACAAAGAAGTGGGCCTTGCCACCCTTTGCATCGCATCGGGCATGGGCGCCGCTACAATTATTGAGCGCGTGTAATGAGCATTAAATCACACCCATTGCATGCTGTCGCAACTCTTGCTGCGTCTGAGGGCATGACAAACCTACAGCTCAAGGTCACCAATAACGGCACCTATGTCCGTCTAATCCAACAAAAACCGCCTTTGTTTTTCAAATACAAACCTGACCCAAGCGATGCTTTGGACAGCTCAGAATTGAATGACTTTAAGCGCATTCTGCTTAGCGAAGACGATTGCAGCAACGGCCCGAACGAGACCTTGGCCCTTGTCAAAATGTTGTTGAAGAAATTTGAAAATTACGGGTCCGACACCCCGACCAAAAAACCCAACTTGGGGAGATACAGATGAACGACTTCACACTAACGAAAGACGCTGAGGGCGTTGCCACGGTCACTTGGGATGTCGCTGACAAGACCATGAACGTGATGTCTTTTGAAGGCCTTGAACAGCTTAATGCCCAGATCGATGACGCTTTGGCGGATGATGCTGTCAAAGGCATCGTTATCACATCTGGCAAAGACAGCTTTGCCGGTGGCATGGATTTGAACCTATTGGCCAAAATGCGCGCTGATGCAGGGGATGATCCGGCCAAGGGTTTGTTTGAGGGCACGATGCGTATGCATCATTTGCTGCGCAAGATCGAGCGCGCAGGCATGGACCCAAAGACCAAAAAAGGCGGCAAGCCAATTGCAACGGCCCTTCCGGGCACCGCTGCTGGTATTGGTCTGGAATTGCCCCTTTCGACCCACCGTATTTTCAGCGCCAACAACCCAAAGGCCAAGATTGGCCTGCCAGAAATTCTGGTTGGTATTTTCCCGGGTGCTGGCGGGACAACCCGTTTAGTACGTAAACTTGGTTTGATGGGGGCCTCTTCATTGTTGCTTGAGGGCCGCATGAACTCACCTGAAAAGGCGCTCAAAGCGGGCGTGATTGATGAGGTTGTTGAGGATCCGATTGCTGCGGCCCGTGCTTGGGTTCTGTCTGCAAAGGATGCTGATCTGCTGAAACCTTGGGACGCGAAGGGTTATAAATTGCCTGGCGGTGCCCCATATCACCCCGCTGGTTTCATGAATTTTGTTGGTGCCAACGCATTAGTTGGCGGTAAGACAAAAGGTGCCTTCCCTGCGGCCAAGGCGATGTTGTCAGCGATCTATGAAGGTGCGCTGGTTCCATTCGACACAGCCCTTAAGATTGAGGCCCGTTGGTTCACCAATATCCTGATGAACCCCTCCTCTTCTGCGATGATCCGTTCCTTGTTCCTGAACAAAGAGGCCCTGGATAAAGGCGCTGTGCGTCCAAAAGATGTCCCTGACCAACGCGTCAAGAAATTGGGTGTTTTGGGTGCGGGTATGATGGGTGCTGGTATTGCCCTTGTCTCTGCCCAAGCAGGCATCGAAGTTGTTTTGATTGACCGTGATCAAGAAGCTGCTGACAAAGGCAAAGCCTATTCTGCTACCTATATGGACAAAGGCATTGCCCGCAAAAAGGCGACGCCAGAGAAGAAAGAAGCGCTGCTTAGCCTGATCACCGCGACCCCTGATGTTGAAATGCTGAAGGGCTGTGATTTGATCATTGAGGCCGTGTTTGAAGACCCTTCTGTTAAGGCAGAGATCACCAAACGCGTTGAAACCGTGATCCCAGAGGATTGCATCTTTGCCTCAAACACCTCGACCTTGCCAATTTCTGAGCTGGCAAAGGCGTCTTCACGCCCTGAACAGTTTATCGGCATCCACTTCTTCTCACCCGTTGAAAAGATGTTGCTAGTTGAGATTATCAAAGGTGCGCAAACGGGTGACGTGGCTGTTGCCAAATCCCTCGACTACGTGCGCCAAATTCGCAAAACGCCAATCGTTGTGAACGATGCGAGGTTCTTCTACGCCAACCGTTGCATCATCCCTTACGGCAATGAAGCGGCGCGCATGGTCACTGAAGGTGTTGCACCGCAGTTGATTGATAACGCTGCACAACAGCTTGGTTTCCCTGTGGGACCAATCCAATTGGGTGACGAGACCTCGATCGATCTGGGTGTGCGCATCATGAAGGCCACTAAGGCCGCCATGGGCAATGCCTATCCTGCATCTGACGCCGACGATCTGATCGTCTGGATGGAAGGTTTGGGTCGTTTGGGTCGTAAGGCTAACGCGGGCTATTTTGACTATGACGAAAAGGGCAAGCGCTCAGGCTATTGGAAAGGTGTACACGACAAGTATCCACTGGCGGCCAAGCAACCAGCCCTGCAGGAAGTTCAAGATCGTTTGATGTTCTCACAAGTTCTAGAGGCCGTGCGTGCACTGGCAGAGGGCGTGTTGGAAGACATCCGCGAAGGCGATGTTGGCGCGATCCTTGGGTGGGGTTTTGCCCCTGCCACAGGTGGCCCATTCAGCTATTTGGACATCATCGGGACGCCATATGCTGCAGAACGCTGTGACCAGTTGCAGGCAGAGTACGGCGATCGTTTTGAATGCCCTGCCCTTCTGCGCGAGATGGCTGGTAAAAACCAAACCTTCTATCGCCGCTTTGGCCCAAAGGACGAAGCCGCAGCATAAGACTTTTAAAGCCCCCGTTCATTCGGGGGCTTTTTCATTCCTAGTGCAGTAATCGCCGCGATGCATTTTTCAAAAATGAGATCTCTTGCGCACTTTCTGACAATACTATCGCATTTTCAAAGCTCGCCTTAGACTCTGTGATCCTACCAGCCCCCGTGCAAGCAGATTGCCCATCGCCGCATGATAGGGCTGATAGGGTTTGATTTTGGCGGCTGTTGCGACCTTTTCCATTGTCGCCAATGCCGCCTCTGGCGTTTGTGCATAGGATACCGCGACAGCAGGAGTGACGTTTACAACAGGTGAAGACTGCATGGCATGCAAGACTTCGTACAGTGCCACGATTTCCATCCAATCAATTTGATTCCACGCAGGGCTTTGCGCATTAACGGCACTGATCGCGGCCTGAATTTGGTAGGGTCTGATACCCTGTTTTGGCAGAGTCTCTTTCAATATCGTAACACCCTTTTGGATTTTCTCGCGGTTCCAACGTTTGCGGTTTTTACCAATGATGAGACGGTGTCGGATTAATAACTCACTCTTGGGAACGCACCGCAATAATCCCGCCCGCGACCATGATCAGGGCAATCCCAGCCATCATCATCGGTGTGATGGACTGTCCCATGAACAACCACGCAAAGAACGGGCCGAAAATCATGATGGAATATTCTAATACCGACACTTGGCTGGCTTCGCCCCACTGATAGGCGCGGATCAATAGGAAAACGCCCGCCACCGAAATAACGGCCTGCATTGCAATGTATGGAAATACGGTTTCAATCGGCCAAATCAAACCACGCAGCAGGAACCCATCTGCACCCTCTGGCACAACAGGTGACCAGATCGTCAAACCGACCAGTGCCAATGTTCCGATGATCAATTGAACGGTCATGATACCTGCAAGCATGGAGATCGTGCTTTCCTCGGAACATAAAATGCGAGTCGCCATTGACCCAATGGCATAGATCAATCCGCCTGCCACAGGCATCATCATGATCCAGCCCGGTGCGCCATCTTGGATGCCAAGGACCAAAAGGATCCCACTAAAGCCTATGGCCACCGCAATCACGCGCCATTTGCCAATCGTCTGCTTGAAGACAAACGCACTAATCAGCAGCACAAAAATGGGGGAGGTGAACAGGCCCGCCAAGGATTGCGCAATTGGCATAAAGGCAAGTGACCCAAAGTACAGCATCAGGCCCATCGCTGTCAGCAGACTGCGGACAGCAACCGCCCAGAACCGTCTCGGGCGCATCGTGCCCAAGCCCATCGTCGACATAAGGCAAATCAGCGGAATCGCCATTGAGGCGCGAACGGCAAGGAACTGCCAGATACTGATCTCTTCGGCCACGGTGGCGACAAAGTTATCAACGAACCCCAAAAGGACCATCGCACCGATCATACACAGGGCTGCCGCCATTGGCCGCGTCTGAATGTCTGATGGAATTGGAATAGCGTTCATATAGGAAGACTTTGCTTTTCAGTTTCTTGTACTTGCAATATCCTGTTTTCCAAACGATTCAAGCGTTGTGATCACGCGAAGGGGAGAGCGCATATGGGCTGGATGAACGACGAAACGGGTTTGGGCAAGTGTCCTGCCAATTATGTACCACTTACGCCGCTATCGCATTTGCGCCGCGCCGCCCATGTTTTTGCCACCCGCACCGCTGTAATCTATGGCGTTCATCGTGTGACATATGCCCAGTATTATGAACGCTGCACCCGCCTAGCCGCTGGTTTGACTGATATGGGTGTGACCCCTGGCGATGTGGTTGCCACCTTAATCCCCAACCTTCCAGCACAGGCAGAGGCCCATTTTGGCGTGCCCGCATGCGGTGCCGTATTGAACACGATCAACACGCGCCTAGACGTCGATACCGTTGCCTATGTTTTTGAACATGGTGAGGCCAAGGTGATCTTGACCGACCCACAGTTCGTAGAATTGGCCGAAGCCGCTGTTGCGCGCCTTACGGGCCAAAAACCTGTGATCGTTGAAGTCCCAGACGCGGCCAATGGTTGGCCCGCATCTGGGCGTCACAAGACATATGAGGATATGCTGGATGCTGCGAACCCTACATTTGAATGGATCATGCCAGAGGATGAATGGGAAAGCCTTGCGCTGAACTATACCTCCGGCACCACTGGTCGCCCCAAAGGCGTCGTTTATCATCACCGTGGTGCCTATCAGATGACAATGGGTACTGTGATTTCATGGCGCATGGTTTTGCACCCTGTTTTCATGGCGATTGTGCCGCTGTTTCATTGTAACGGCTGGAACCACACATGGATGATGCCCGTCATTGGTGGAACGTTGGTTTGCTGTCGCGATATCACTGCAGGCGCAATTTATGATGCAATCGCAGATGAAGGTGTGACCCATTTTGGCGGTGCGCCAATTGTGTTGAACATGATCGTCAATTCACCTGACAACGAGCGCCGCGCATTCGATCATAACGTCGAAGTGTTCACTGCTGGTGCCCCACCAGCGCCTGCCACATTAGGCAAGATCGAGGCACTTGGGTTTAATGTAACCCAAGTGTACGGCCTGACCGAAAGCTATGGCCACGTAACAGAATGCGTGTGGCGTACTGAGGACTGGGGTGACTTGGATCAAGCGGCTAAGGCGGCGATCAAAGCCCGCCAAGGTGTTGCAATGCCGATGATGGAGCACATTACCGTCATGGATGATCAGATGGTCCAAGTCCCAATGGACAGCGCGACCCAAGGCGAAATCGTCATGCGCGGCAATTCCATCATGAAGGGGTATTTAAAAAACCCTGAAGCAACGGCAAAAGCTTTTGCTGGTGGGTACTTCCACTCTGAGGATTTGGCCATCCAACACCCTGACGGCTATATCCAGATTGCGGATCGCGCCAAAGACATCATCATCTCAGGTGGTGAAAACATCAGTTCTGTTGAAGTCGAAGGAGTACTAATGGGTCATCCTGACGTTTCACTGGCTGCTGTTGTGGCCAAACCCGATGAGAAATGGGGCGAAGTGCCTTGTGCCTTTATTGAATTGAAAGAGGGATGCACAGGCGACGAAGCCGAAATGATCAGCTTTGCCCGCCAGACCTTGGCCAGCTTCAAAGCACCAAAGATGGTGGTGTTCCAAGAGTTGCCAAAAACCTCAACCGGTAAGATCCAGAAATTTGAACTGCGCACAGCAGCCAAGGATTTCTGATCCCACGATCACCTGCTGGGTGATTTCATTTCCCAAGTTCACGCCTCTGCGTTAGCTTAGGATAAATAACAGGCAGAGCAGCCCAATAACCTATGACCGCACTTGCTAAATATGATCGAATAGAAGCTACAGGTCTGTGGCGTCCCTCCCCGCAAGAACAGCGGCGCGAGGTAATTGTATCTATTGGCGATGCCACTCTAGTCATCAGCGATATGAACGATCAGGCGATTGCGCATTGGTCATTGGCTGCGGTGGATCGGTATGGATCATCCACATCACCCGCTATATTTCACCCCGATGGTGATCCTGGTGAAACGCTTGAGTTAATGGATTCTGAGGCCGAGATGGTCGATGCGATTGAGGCATTGCGCAAAGCAGTGTCCAGAACACGACCCAAACCAGGGCGCCTGCGCTGGTTGGGTGCAACAGTTTCCGTTGGGGCCGTCGCTGCAGCGTTGATTTTCTGGCTGCCAGACGCATTGCAAAAACACACACTAGGCGTTGTTCCTGATGTGATCCGCATAAAAATTGGTGATGCACTGTTGACCCGTATTGAACGGATCGCTGGTAAACCGTGCCAAGCACGCCCTGCGGCCCCTGCCCTAAAAACGCTGGCTCTGCGCACCAAGACCAAGGAACTGATCGTTCTGCGCTCGGGCCTGACGGACAGCCTGTATTTGCCCGGTGGCAAAGTGCTGGTGAACAAGGTGTTGGTCGAAGACTATGACGAACCAGATGTTATTGCTGGCTTTATCATAGCCGAACAAGTGCGCGGACAAACAAGTGATGCACTGGATGAAATGTTAAGTCATGTTGGGTTACGGGCGACCTTTACCTTGCTGACAACAGGCAACCTACCGTCTCAAGTGCTTGATGATTACGCAGAGACGGTGATCAGCTCACCTCGCACCCAAACGGATGAAACCGCGCTATTGGCAGCCTTCAAAGACGCCAACATTCGCAGCACGCCTTATGCAAAGGCCATTGACGTCACAGGTGAAAGCACAGTTGGCTTAATTGAGGGCGATCCTGTTTCAGGCACCCTAAACCAGCCATTGCTGCGCGACAGTGATTGGCTGCGCCTTCAGGCGATCTGCGGCAACTAAAGAAAAAAGGCGCACCTTTCAGCACGCCCTATTCCAATTCTATATTTAGCTTTGAACCTTAACGCAGTGATGCCTTGTGGTATCCTGAGGCGCGCAGTTTGGACAAAACAGCGTTGATGTTTGAACCAAATGGGCCTGCAATCACCATACGATAGGTTGCGCCAACTCGTGTGTATATACCGATACGAACAGGCAGACCCATACGTTGGAAGCGCTCGGCAACTGTTTGCGCGCTGTATTGTTGGTTGTAGGTGCCCACTTGAACATATTGCGGCGTGGCTACGACTGGTTTTGACTGAACGGCAGGGCCCAAGGGGCTAGAGATCACCGGCGCGAGTATGGAATATTACCGAATTTGGACGGAAATTCTACTTTGTTCCAAACATCCGATCACCCGCATCGCCCAATCCCGGGATTATATAGCCAATCTCATTCAGTTTTTCATCCACAGATGCGGTCACAATGCGCACATCAGGATGCGCTTCTTTCATACGCGCGACGCCTTCAGGAGCCGCCAAAAGACAAAGGAATAGGATGTTGGTCGCACCTGCCTCCTTCAGCAGATCAATCGCCGCAACAGAACTGTTACCTGTGGCCAACATTGGATCAACGGCGATAACCAAGCGTTCATCTAACCCATCAGGCACTTTGAAGTAATACTGAACAGGTTGGAGCGTTTCCTCGTCGCGGTACAGTCCGACGAACCCAACACGCGCGGATGGGATCAGATCAAGCACACCATCAAGCAGGCCATTGCCTGCCCGCAAAATCGAAATCAATGCTAGTTTTTTACCAGCCAGTGTTGGCGCATCCATTGGCTGCATCGGTGTTTCGACGCGCTCGGTTGTCATGGGCAATTCACGAGTCACTTCATAGGCCAAAAGCTGTGCGATTTCGCGCAAAAGCTGGCGGAATAGCACCTTAGGTGTGCCCTTATCACGCATGATAGACAATTTATGCTGGACCAAAGGGTGATCTACGACAGACAAATGCTCAGACATGGGGACTCCTTTGTGTTTGAGTATTATTGCCTAGGTGCGCGGGCAGACGCAACCTAAGACGGGGTCGTTCATGCACTGATACCCAAATGTGCCGAAACAATCGCCGCAACATCAACGAAATCGATCTTCCCCAGCTGTTTGGCTTTGCCGCCAGCGATCAGCACTGGAACCCGCTCGCGGGTGTGATCAGTGCCGATCCATGTCGGATCGTTGCCGTGATCTGCGGTGAAGACCATGATATCATCAGGGCCAAGGCGCGCGATCATCCCCGCGATTTCACGGTCGAACCACTCAAGGTGACGGGCATAGCCAGAAACATCACGGCGATGACCATACTGACTGTCAAACTCCACAAAATTCGCAAAGGTCAGACTGCCCTCAACGGCGTCACTCACCAGATCATCCAGATGCTGCATCAACTGGGCGTCGGTGCCTTTGCGCACCTCGCTAAAGCCCTGCATCGAAAAGATGTCACCTATTTTTCCAATCGCGTAGACGTATCGGCCTGCGTCTTGGACCCAATTGCTTAGGACAGGCGCGGGCGGCATTATTGCGTAATCACGTCTGCGCGGTGTGCGTTCGAAACGACCCGTTTCGCCGACAAAAGGACGGGCGATAACGCGGCCCAGTTTCATTTTGTGCAACATAGGCGCAAGGCGCTCACAAAGGTCCAACAGCCGCTCTAACCCAAAGGTTTCTTCATGCGCTGCGATCTGCAGGACGCTGTCGACAGAGGTGTAGCAGATGGGCTGACCCGTTTGCATATGGGCAGCGCCAAATTCGTCGATGACACCTATGCCTGACGCGTGACTGTTGCCTAAGATACCGTCGACATTGGCAATTTCACATATCGCTTTGGTCACCTCATCGGGGAACGCTGGCGTCTCATCTGGGAAATAGTGCCAATCCCAAGGAACCGGTAATCCCGCCAATTCCCAGTGGCCTGACGGAGTATCCTTGCCCTTAGACACTTCTTGGGCCGCGCCCCAAGTGCCGGTCGCTGGCGCACCATCAAAGGCACGCCCGTTCGCCAAAGCCTCTGCGTGGAACATGCCCAACGCTGCAAGGTTTGGAATATTTAGGGGGCCACTACGCCCGTCTTCGGCCAATCCATCGGTGCAAGCCTGCGTGATGTGACCAAAGGTGTTTGATCCTGTATCAGGAAAATCACCGTTGAAATATTGACCTGCGTCCGGCGCCCCGCCAATACCGACAGAATCCAGAACGACCAAAAACGCACGCCTTTTTGCAGACACTTCGTTGACTGACATTAACCAATTCTTTCGTGAATAAGGTTGGGTAGCGTTGGCTTTGTGCTGCCAATCTTAATGGCGGCGCGAAGTGCCCGTTCAGCTGCATCAGCTCGATCTCGGCGACCCGCGTGTACAACAGCCAGAAGTTGACCTTTGCTCACTTTTGCCCCCAAGCGCACGACGTCTGTATAGCCAACAGAAGGATTGATCTGGTCCGTTTCAACAGAGCGGCCACCGCCCATTGCAACAACCGCCATACCCAAGGCTTCGCCATTGATGGCTGTGATAAAGCCCGACTGCTGCGCCAAAACTTCGCGGATCACAGTTGCTTCGGGCAAGAAACGCGCCCAGTTTTCTGCAAACTTCACAGGACCGCCCATGCCAGCGATCATCTGGGCAAAGCGTTCAGCCGCGCGGCCATCACGAAGAGCGTTGACAATCATTTCAGCGCCTGTCTGCACATCATCCGTTAATTTTGCATTGGCCAACAATACGCCGCCCAAGGCCGCACAAATATCAACCAAAGGGCCTTTGGGGCTAAGGGTCATAACGCGCATAACTTCAGCGATTTCCAACGCATTGCCCAGCGCAGGAGCCAAGGGTTGGTTCATATCGCTAATTACTGCAGTAGTGCGGCAGCCTGCGGCATTAGCCGTTTTTGTCAGTCCCTCTGCCAAACCACGCGCTTGCGCGATGTCTTTCATAAAGGCACCGCTGCCGGTTTTAACGTCTAGCACCAAACCATCCAAACCGCCCGCCAATTTCTTGGAAAGGATCGAGGCTGTGATCAGGTCCATGCTTTCGACCGTCGATGTCACATCGCGCACCGCATACAAGCGCTTGTCTGCTGGTGCGATCGATGCGCTTGCACCCACAATGGCACAACCTGCTTTGGTCACAACATCACGGAATTTGCGTTCGCTTAGTTGTGTGCTTACGCCAGGGATGGATTCCAACTTATCCAACGTCCCGCCAGTGTGACCCAAACCGCGCCCAGAAATCATAGGAACAAATGCGCCGCAGGCTGCCAAGGCAGGGGCCAACAACAAGCTGACGCAATCGCCAACCCCACCAGTAGAGTGTTTGTCCAAGATCGGACCATCTAGTTTCCATGACATGACAGTCCCGCTGTCACGCATCGCCATCGTCAGCGCCACGCGACCAACGTCGCCCAGACCGTTCAGGCAAACCGCCATAGCAAACGCACCCGCTTGTGCGTCACTTACGGTATGATCTGCCAACCCTTGAGCAAACCACGATAATTCTTGGCGGTTTGGCGTTTGGCGCTGTCTCAATTTCCCGATAACACCGCGTGCAGTAATCTCGTTCATTGCGGTTACTCTTTCAAAAACGCAGCATCAAAGGCACCAGGCAAAAGCGCATCCATGCGGATCACTTGCTCTTCTCCCGTTATAGTGGCCATTGTTATCTCGACATCAGCCTTGGTGAATTCAGCCAACTTTTGGCGGCATCCGCCACACGGCGGCACAGGCTTATCTGCACCCGCAACAACATAAGCCGCCACAAGTTCTGTTTCACCCGCAGCAATCATTGCCGCGATTGCACCAGCTTCGGCACATGTGCCTTCGGGATAAGCCGCATTTTCAACATTGCACCCGGAATAAACAGCCCCAGAAGGCGTACGAATAGCCGCCCCCACTTTGAACCGTGAATAAGGAGCATAGGCGTTTTCACGCACTGCAATGGCCGCGTCTTTAAGTGACATTTTATTTCCCAACAATTGTATCGAACGCAGCAGGTAAGGACACTTCGAGCAATTCCAAATCAGCCGAAGGGTTTGCATACCGCGTCTTCATGTCTGGTGGAATAACAAATGCGTCCCCTGCCTCAAGGGGATAAGGGTCACGTCCTTCCCCCTCAAGCGTCATGGTGCCCTCCATTACGAAGGTGAACAGAATATCGGTCGTGTGTTTGGTCCAATTTTGGGCCCCTTCGCCCACGCGGATCACATGAACGCCAGCAACGTCTTTTGTATGTTCAGCAATTGTTGTGTCGCGGCTTTGCAAGCCCGGAACACGGAACGGTTTCCATGTTGCCTCATCCACTTTGTGATGCACAAAACGCTGTCCATTGAATTCACGCGTTGGATTAGCAGGGCCGTTGGGCAACTGCATATCATGATCGATCGTTGTCACGTGTTCCGCGGGCACACCAATTTCGATCACTTCGATATTATCAGAGGCATATAAAACGCGGTGCCGAATTTGCGGCGGCTGAATGACGCAATTGCCCGCATAAAGGCGGAATGGCTCGCCTTGATCTTCATAAACCAGATCTACCCAGCCACGGTAACAGAATATCAACTGAAATCCGACCGTATGGTAATGAACCATGTCCGGCACAGGACCACCGTCTGGGATGCGAATATGGCTAGCGATAATCGAACCGCCCAAACGATCAGGGATCAGATCACGGTAATGCATACCTGCACGCCCAATAACCCAAGGGGCTTGGTCCGCCAGACGGCGCACCACGAAAGAATGAATTGTCTCAGGCATAGCCAAGGGTTCGTGCAGCGCTTCAATCGCGATCAGCGTCCCACCGGGGGAGGTCAGCGCGCGTTCGCCATCTGCAAAACCCGTTACGTCTTCGGTACGGATCAGCAATTGCCCCGCGTCGGCATTAAGGCCCGCATCAAGGCGCACAGACAAACCATGGCCCGAAAACACAGCAACAGCAGGGTCATCAGCTGGATAAATCATATCCATCCGCATCCCCAACATCTTATTGAAAAACCCAATATCACCACGCAAATCTTGCGTTGGTAAACAAACTTCTGCACATATCTCTATCATGGGATGCAGCCTGATACGGCGCGGCCCAATTGGCAACCCATCCAGCGGTGTTCTTTACAATTAGCAACACAATGCTAGCTTTCATAAAAACAATAGTTTAATATTAAACTAAATTTGAAAATGCTGGAGGATTTCATGTCCGATACCCCAAATCTACGCCAAGCCGCCCTTGATTATCACGAGTTTCCACGCCCCGGAAAGTTGGAAATTCGTGCGACAAAACCTTTGGCGAACGGACGTGATTTGGCGCGGGCTTACTCACCGGGCGTGGCTGAGGCCTGTTTAGAAATTCAAGCAAACCCAGCGGATGCAGCCCGTTATACATCACGCGCCAATCTGGTTGCGGTTGTCACCAATGGGACTGCAGTATTGGGCTTGGGCAACATCGGTGCGTTGGCCTCCAAACCCGTCATGGAAGGCAAGGCAGTTCTGTTCAAGAAGTTCGCGGCCATCGATTGCTTTGACATCGAAGTGAACGAAACCGATCCAGAAAAACTGGCGGACATCGTCTGTGCCCTTGAACCAACATTTGGCGCAGTGAACCTTGAAGACATTAAAGCGCCAGAGTGTTTCATCGTTGAAAAAATCTGCCGCGAGCGGATGAATATTCCCGTCTTCCACGACGACCAGCACGGCACTGCGATTGTTGTAGGTGCTGCGGTTAAGAACGCGCTGCACGTCGCGGGTAAACGGTTCGAAGATATCAAGATCGTTTCAACAGGTGGCGGCGCTGCAGGCATTGCGTGCCTTAACATGCTGCTAAAAATGGGCGTTAAGCGCGAAAACATCTGGCTTTGTGACATTCATGGGTTAGTCTATGAGGGCCGCGAGATCGACATGAACCCATCCAAGTCCGCCTTTGCCCAACCAAGCGACCTGCGCACGCTGGATGATGTGATCGCTGAAGCTGATCTATTTCTAGGACTGTCTGGCCCGGGTGTTCTTAAACAAGATCACGTACGTCAAATGACTCAACGACAGCCAATCGTGTTTGCACTGGCCAACCCGACCCCTGAAATCTTGCCTGACCTTGTGCGTGAAGTTGCCCCTGATGCAATTATCGCAACCGGGCGCAGTGATTTTCCAAATCAGGTAAACAACGTGCTGTGCTTCCCCTTCATCTTCCGCGGCGCGCTGGATGTGGGTGCGACACAGATCAACGACGAAATGCAGCTGGCTTGTATTGATGGCATCGCCGAATTGGCTCGCGCCACGACTTCAGCCGAAGCTGCCGCCGCCTATCAAGGCGAGCAAATGACATTCGGCGCTGATTATCTGATCCCAAAACCATTCGATCCACGCCTTGTCGGTATCGTCAGCTCCGCAGTAGCGAAGGCCGCGATGGAAACTGGTGTTGCAACACGCCCGATTGAGGATTTGGAAGCCTACAAAACCAAACTGGACGGTTCAGTCTTCAAATCAGCATTGGTCATGCGTCCAGTGTTCGAAGCAGCCCGCGCCACGCCGCGCCGTATCGTATTTGCAGAGGGTGAAGATGAACGCGTGTTGCGCGCCGCCCAAGCGATGATTGAAGAAACGACCGAACGCCCAATCCTAATTGGTCGCCCAGAAGTGATCGAAACCCGCATCAAACGCGCCGGCCTGAACATTGTAATTGGTGAAAACGCCGATCTTGTGAACCCGCAAAACGACCCACGGTACCGTGAATATTGGGGCTCTTATCACGAGCTGATGGCGCGGCGCGGCATCACGCCAGATCTGGCACGTGCAATCATGCGCACCAACTCCACTGCAATTGGTGCGGTCATGGTTCACCGTGAAGACGCAGATAGCCTGATTTGCGGCACCTTCGGCGAATTCCGTTGGCACATGAAATACGTGACACAAGTGTTGGGGCGTGGCGCACTGCACCCAGTTGGTGCCTTGTCCATGATGATCCTTGAGGATGGTCCACTATTCATCGGTGACACCCATGTTCACACAGAACCAACGCCACAACAGCTTGCTGAAATCACAATTGGGGCTGCACGCCATGTGCGCCGTTTTGGGATTGAACCAAAGATCGCGCTTTGCGCGCAATCACAGTTCGGCAATCAGCCAGGTGGTACTGGCGAACGTGTGCGCGCTGCACTAGATATTTTGGACGCCTCACAAACTGACTTTGCGTATGAGGGCGAGATGAACATCGACGCAGCCCTTGATCCGGAGCTGCGCGCGCGCATTCTGCCCCAAGGCCGCTTGGACGGTGCCGCAAACGTCTTGATCTTTGCCCACGCAGACGCAGCATCTGGTGTGCGCAACATCCTGAAGATGAAAGGTGGCGGTCTAGAGGTTGGACCAATCTTGATGGGCATGGGCAACCGTGCACATATCGTATCGCCATCAATCACAGCGCGTGGGCTTTTGAACATGGCTGCGATTGCAGGCACGCCTGTCGCACAATACGGCTAAAAAACCTGGGAGGGATCATTTGGTTCCTCCCAAACACTCAGCCCATATTTGCAAATTCACGCAATTGACTTTGCAAACCCACCATCAATATTCATCTTTATCACCAGACACCGCAAATTTGCAAAGTTTTGCGGCTATTTGGCCTGAGATTTCACAGCTGACGGCCCCGCAAGGGTAAGGCACAAACTTAGTTTCTTGCCCATTGCGCCGTGACCTCCTAACCATTGCATACGTTCTTGGAGGAGAAAACGATGGGCTATCACGCAGAATACGACGCATGGAAATCAGATCCCGAAAGCTATTGGCTGAAAGCAGCCCAAGCAATCGACTGGGACGTTACCCCAACACGCGCCCTCTTTGAACGCGGCAATAACCTTTACGAATGGTTTTCTGAGGCTCGTGTAAACACTTGTTACAACGCCGTTGACCGTCACGTTGAAAATGGACGCGGTGATCAGGTCGCTATTATCCACGACAGCCCAATTACCAATTCCCAATCCAAAATCACATACGCCGAACTGCAGACCCGCGTTGCCTCACTGGCTGGTGCGCTAGCGGCCAAAGGTGTCGGCAAAGGCGACCGCGTTATTATCTATATGCCGATGGTCGCAGAGGCCCTTGAAGCGATGCTGGCCTGCGCGCGCCTTGGCGCGGTTCACTCTGTAGTGTTTGGTGGGTTTGCTGCCAACGAATTGGCCGTGCGTATTAACGATTGCACACCCAAAGCTATCATTGCCGCCTCTTGCGGTTTGGAACCAAACCGCGTGGTCGAATACAAGCCACTGCTGGACGGCGCGATTGAACTAGCAGATCATAAACCTGAATTCACCGTCATCTTGCAGCGTGAACAGAAGGTTTGCAGGCTAGGTGCAAGTGATGTCGATTGGCACGACTTCCAAAAAGACGCACAGCCAGCCGATTGCGTCATGGTTGATGGCAGCCATCCTGCTTATATTCTATATACATCCGGCACGACGGGCGCACCAAAGGGCGTTGTGCGTCCAACTGCGGGCCACTTGGTTGCGCTCAACTGGACCATGAAGAACATCTATAACGTCAATCCGGGTGATGTGTTTTGGGCGGCGTCTGATGTGGGCTGGGTCGTAGGCCACAGCTATATTTGCTATGCGCCACTGATCCACGGCAACACCACGGTTGTGTTTGAAGGCAAACCAATCGGCACCCCAGATGCGGGCACCTTCTGGCGGGTGATTTCTGAACACAACGTGCGCAGCTTTTTCACCGCCCCAACTGCCATTCGCGCCGTTAAACGCGAAGACCCTAAAGGTGAATTCGCCAAGAAATATGACCTAAGCTGCTTGCGCGCTTTGTATTTGGCAGGTGAACGTGCGGACCCTGATACAATCGAGTGGGCCCAAGATATCCTGCAAAAGCCTGTTTATGATCACTGGTGGCAAACCGAAACGGGCTACACCATTGCGGGCAACCCCGCAGGGCTTGAAGCGCTTCCAATTAAGATTGGCTCCCCCACGGTTCCAATGCCGGGTTATGACGTGCAAATCTTGGGCGATGATGGTCATCCACTTGAACCAAACACCCTTGGTGCGATTGCAATCAAACTGCCCCTACCCCCCGGAACATTGCCAACACTTTGGAACGCAGAAGAGCGTTTCCAGAAAAGCTATCTGACCGCATTCCCTGGTTTCTATGAAACAGGCGACGCAGGTATGATTGATGAAGATGGTTACCTTTACATCATGGCGCGCACCGATGACGTGATCAACGTGGCAGGCCACCGTCTGTCCACGGGCGGCATGGAAGAAGTTTTAGCCGCACACCCAGATGTTGCAGAATGTGCTGTGATTGGCGTGACCGATCAACTGAAAGGTCAACTGCCGGTCGGGTTCGTTTGCCTGACAACTGGTGTTGATCGTGATCACAGCGAAATCACCGCAGAATGCGTAAAGTTGGTGCGTGAACGTATCGGCCCAGTCGCCGCGTTCAAGTTGGCAGTGGTTGTGGATCGCTTGCCAAAAACACGGTCTGGCAAAATCTTGCGTGGCACGATGGTTAAGATTGCCGATAGCGAGAGCTTCAAAATGCCAGCAACAATCGATGATCCAGTCATTCTAGACGAGATCAAAGCTGCATTGCAGACAATCGGCTACGCCAAGTAAGCTCGCATATTTGTGTAAAACATAGTGAATGGACGTCGATTCTTGGTTCGGCGTCCATTTTCATTAGCAGGTTCAGGTAAACTGTTCTGAAATCAGCCGTTCTTCTAAACCATGTCCCGGGTCAAACAGGATACTGTGAACTACTGACGGCTCAGACTGGATTATCACTGAGGTCACGTTGTCAAAGGACCGTGAATCCGCTTCGGCCATAACGGGGCGCTTGTCCGCTTCAAGTACATCAAAACGGACACGCGCAATTTTGGGCAACAAGGCACCACGCCAACGGCGCGGGCGAAAGGCGGCCACTGCAGTTAGGGCCAACACATCAGACCCGATAGGCAAGACAGGGCCATGCGCGGAATAGTTATAAGCGGTGGACCCCGCAGGAGTCGCCACCAACGCGCCATCACAGACCAATGTTTCCATCCGCAGCTTGTCATCCACTATGATGCGCAATTTGGCAGCTTGGGCACCAGAGCGCAGCAACGATACCTCGTTGATCGCCAGTGCCTTGTGAATAGTGCCATCCACACCCGTGGCCATCATGGATAGTGGGTTAATGTCAGCCCGCTCAGCGCCTTCAAGACGTTCAACCAAACCATCCTCATTATATTCGTTCATCAAGAAACCAATCGTTCCACGGTTCATCCCGTAGACCGGCGCATCCAGATGTTGGCAACCATGCAGCGTTTGCAACATGAACCCGTCACCCCCCAAAGCGACGATAATATCGGCCTCTTCCAGCGCAACATTGCCATAACGCTTGGTCAGCGCAGCAAAGGCGGCTTGGGCCACTGGCGTGATTGAGGCTGCAAAACCAATCTTCAATGCATTCTTGTTGGTCATCGGTTTGTTTCCTATCGCGGCCATCTTGTGCCGAAACAATCATATTATTTCCGCCTTCACCAGCTTTGCCGCACATTCTTTACGATGCGACGCTTTACAACCTTTTCCCTAGGGCTAGTTTCCAATACGAAACCTAAGAATCTTAGCCGTCCCCTTTGGAGCATACCCATGACTGTATCTGACCAAAACACTGCCTTCTTCACACAACCCCTCGCGGACCGCGATCCTGAGCTGTTTGGCTCAATCACATCCGAACTAGGTCGTCAGCGCAACGAGATCGAATTGATCGCGTCTGAAAACATCGTGTCAGCGGCTGTGATGGAAGCCCAAGGGTCCGTCATGACCAACAAATACGCCGAAGGTTATCCGGGCCGCCGCTATTATGGCGGTTGCCAATACGTTGACGTGGCAGAGAACCTAGCCATCTCGCGCGCCTGCGAGTTGTTCGCCTGTGATTTCGCCAACGTACAACCAAACTCTGGCTCCCAAGCGAACCAAGGTGTGTTTCAGGCATTGCTTAAGCCAGGCGATACCATCCTTGGCATGTCACTGGACGCGGGCGGTCACCTGACCCACGGTGCGAAACCAAACCAATCTGGTAAATGGTTCAACGCAATCCAGTACGGCGTGAAACGCGAAGATAACCTGTTGGACTACGATGAGGTTGAAGCCCTTGCTAAAGAGCACAAACCACAAATGATCATTGCAGGTGGTTCAGCCATCCCACGTCAGATCGATTTCAAACGCATGCGCGAAATTGCGGACATGGTTGGCGCGTATCTTCACGTGGACATGGCACACTTTGCTGGTCTTGTTGCGGCGGGCGAGCACCCATCCCCGTTCCCACATGCACACGTGGCAACGACGACAACACACAAAACTCTACGTGGCCCACGCGGCGGTATGATCCTGACAAACGACGAGGCATTGGCGAAGAAATTCAACTCTGCCATCTTCCCGGGCATCCAAGGCGGCCCGCTGATGCACGTGATCGCAGCCAAGGCTGTGGCATTCGGCGAAGCGCTGCGCCCAGAGTTCAAGGACTACATTAAACAGGTTATCTTGAACGCCCAAGCGCTTGCAGATCAATTGCACAAAGGTGGCTTGGACACCGTGACCCACGGGACAGACACGCACCTATTGCTGGTCGACCTGCGTCCAAAAGGCGTTAAGGGCAATGCGACTGAAAAAGCATTGGGCCGCGCGTTCATCACCTGCAACAAAAATGGTGTGCCGTTTGATGATGAAAAACCAATGGTCACATCTGGTATCCGCCTAGGTTCACCAGCGGGCACAACACGCGGATTTGGCGAAGCTGAATTCCGTCAGATCGGTGACTGGATTAACGAAGTTGTTGATGGCTTAGCCGCAAACGGCGAAGACGGCAACGGCGCGGTTGAAGCCAAAGTACGCGGCGAAGTCGAAGCCATGTGCGCCAAGTTCCCGATGTACCCAAACCTATAAGATTTTAGGAAATAGTGATTACCGAAGGCGGGCTTTTGGGTCCGCCTTTTTTTGTTGGCAACTTTCAAATGAGAAAAGTTGGGCCCGTCCTTATTTAGCCAAACTCGCACCCTAGGTAGAAAAAGCGCAATGTGCATGCCCTTGTTTGCGTCGCGAACACAAAAGGATAAGAGCTGATGACAACTGGAATGGGTGGCGGGAATGCGGACTATGACACCTCGTTGATGGGTTCCATCTAATTAGTTTGTTGGTATCGACGGCAAATTAAGCAACATCGAAGTTGCTGATCTGACGCCGGACGACGGTGGGGGTGCGAATTCTGAAGTCATTTTGGCATGTTGGGCGTGCTATTAAGCCTGAAACTGTTCCAACCAAGCTAAGACGGACCGACCCGCCAGCTTCCCGTGCAAAGTTGTTGGATGTAAATGCTCAGACGGGTTTGGTGTGACAAACCTTCAAAAATATCGTCGAAGAGTTTGAACCTGTTTTGCATCAGTTTTTTCCAATGACGTATTCCAACAGCAAGATCACAGAGGTGATTGGTCAGGCGTACTACAAGATCGTCTGTCAGCCGATTTCTACGTTGCACGAGACGTTATTTGTCCCGCCACTTGATGAGCGTGGCCGTTACAAATCCACCTCTGTTGAATAAAGTCCTAATTATTAAAAACGGGACAAGAACATTGATCGTAAAGTGTATCCGACCAGAAAAATTGGTGGCCGACACATGTGGCACAATATTAAGAATGCCGGTCCATGCATGTTTTCTAACTCTTTGGGAGAGCGATTGATTGGCGTTAATCTAAGCGGTCTTGTCTACTCGATATATGAAGAAGCTTGGAAATAGCTCCATTCAGCGTAGGGCGGGGTGGCACTTTGGGTATTGCTTGAGGCCACTTTGCCCTCGCTAAATGCCCTAATCCCCCTTTCCCTAAAATTTTCCTGACCTCTATCATTGACTCCGTCTATTTCACTGCCTACCTATCCATCGTTAGCACTCGAACCTGTTGAGTGATAGCGCCCCCCTTAGAGGGGGCAGGAATAGAATTTGAGCTTTAAGGAGCTATTACAAATGGCATTAACACCGCTTCACGACCGTGTGCTGGTTCGCCGCACTGAAGGCGAAGAAAAAACTGCTGGTGGGTTGTACATCCCAGAAAGCGCAAAAGAAAAGCCAAGCGAAGGCGAAGTTGTATCTACAGGCCCAGGTGCCCGTAAAGACAACGGCGAATTGGTCGCTATGGATGTTAAAGCAGGCGACAAAGTCCTGTTTGGCAAATGGAACGGTACAGAAATCACTGTCGACGGCGAAGACCTGTTGATGATGAAAGAATCCGACATCATGGGTATCCTTTCTTAAGCAATCGCTTTCGAAAACCGGTGCGGGATCACCCCCGCCCTACCCTAATTTATTGAATACTCTTAAGGAGATTATCACATGGCTGGTAAGGACGTAAAGTTCGGCACAGACGCTCGCAATCGTATGCTCACAGGCGTGAACATTCTAGCGGACGCTGTCAAAGTAACATTGGGCCCAAAGGGTCGTAACGTTGTTTTGGACAAATCATTCGGCGCACCGCGCATCACCAAAGATGGTGTATCCGTAGCGAAAGAAATCGAACTAGAAGACAAGTTCGAAAACATGGGCGCACAAATGGTTAAGGAAGTTGCTTCCCGTACCAATGACGAAGCTGGCGACGGTACAACAACCGCGACAGTTTTGGCGCAAGCAATCGTTAAAGAGGGCATGAAGTCTGTAGCGGCTGGCATGAACCCAATGGATCTGAAGCGCGGCATCGACATGGCAACTAAAGCAGTTGTTGAAGCGATCAAAGCAGCGGCACGTGAAGTTAAAGACACAGACGAAGTTGCTCAAGTCGGCACCATCTCTGCAAACGGCGAAGCAGAAATCGGTCGTCAGATTGCAGACGCAATGCAAAAAGTTGGCAACGAAGGCGTTATCACTGTTGAAGAGAATAAAGGTCTTGAAACTGAGACTGATGTTGTTGAAGGCATGCAATTTGACCGCGGCTACCTTTCACCTTACTTTGTCACAAACTCTGACAAAATGACGGTTGAATTGGAAGACTGCATGATCTTGTTGCACGAGAAGAAGCTTTCTTCTTTGCAGTCATTGGTCCCATTGCTCGAGCAAATCATCCAATCGCAAAAGCCACTTATGATCATCTCAGAAGATGTTGAAGGCGAAGCATTGGCAACTTTGGTTGTGAACAAATTGCGCGGCGGCTTGAAAATCGCAGCTGTCAAAGCACCTGGTTTCGGCGATCGTCGCAAAGCCATGTTGCAAGACATCGCGATCCTAACTGGCGGTCAAGTGATCTCCGAAGAGTTGGGCATGAAACTTGAATCCGCTACGATGGACATGCTGGGCACTGCTAAGCGCGTCAACATCACCAAAGATGAAACAACTATCATCGATGGCAATGGTGACTCTGCTGAAATCGAAGCGCGCGTGACACAAATCCGTCAGCAAATCGAAGAAACAGATTCAGATTACGATCGTGAAAAACTGCAAGAACGCGTAGCCAAATTGGCTGGTGGTGTTGCTGTGATCCGCGTTGGTGGCATGACTGAAACTGAAGTTAAAGAACGCAAAGACCGCGTTGACGATGCATTGAACGCGACACGTGCCGCTGTTCAAGAAGGTATCGTTGTTGGTGGTGGTGTTGCTCTGGTTCAAGCTGCGAAGCACCTTGACGGCCTTACAGGCGCAAACAGCGACCAAGACGTTGGTATCTCTATTGTTCGTAAGGCGATCGAAGCGCCATTGCGTCAGATCGCTGAGAACGCTGGTGTTGACGGTGCTGTTGTTGCGGGCAAAATCCGCGAGAGCGACGACCTGTCATTCGGCTTTAACGCACAAACTGAAGAATATGGTGACATGTTCTCCTTCGGCGTTATCGATCCGGCCAAGGTTTGCCGCACAGCGCTTCAAGACGCAGCATCAGTTGCTTCCTTGTTGATCACAACCGAAGCAATGGTTGCTGATCGTCCATCCAAAGACGGCGGCGGCGCACCAGCGATGCCTGACATGGGCGGCATGGGCGGCATGATGTAAGAAGCCCTCTCCTTCGGGAAAGACTTCTACATCGTTATGAATAGAGAGGGGTTGTCATTAGGCAGCCCCTTTTGCTTTTGATCAAACTTGCCACTGATCAGCCGTCACCAAAATGCTCAACCTTTGCACTTCCCGCTTCGCGCAGCTCTTTGGCCGTTGTCGCCATCAGCTCCGCCAGTTGTTCAAAGCGATCCGCCATAGATTCTTTATCTTCACTAAAGGCAAAATCACACAGATCTGCATTCAACCGTTCACGGATCATCCACGACATGTGACGCGTGTATTCACTCGCGGCCACATCTTTGGGGTCGACCAAATACAGTTGATCAAAACGGGAGAAATCGGGAAAAGAAATGTCTCTTGGAACATACCCGTTCACCATCGTGATCCGCTCACCTGCCTCGCGTAGCCCTTTGGCTCGGTGCACCACCATATTGCCCTGTTGCAATACGGCATACCCAGGGCCGGGCATATCCGGTGCAACGATTTTACTAGGGTCCAATGGCTCTTCTGCAGCACTTAGCTGAGCGACTTCATGCTTTGTCCCCCGATAATATTCAAATTCGCCACCAACGACCAACTTTGGATCCGTCACGAACATCACGAAATCAATACGCAGTGTATCTACATGCCATTTGTCGACGTTCTCTCCAACCTCAAGCGGGTTGTAATTCAGATGGCCCAATTGGTGGGGCAAAGTATGAGGCAACAACGCGATTCCACATATCTTGGAAAGGCTTTCAGTTAGTTCCTCACACAGACAAAGATCGCGCAAAAATTTTGAACGATACACTCCACCACGAACGTTTCGGGCAATCCGCGCATTGCTGGTGGTGAACTGCTCCAATCTGCGCGCGGTCTCCAACATCACAGCAATGCCCTCATCGCTTAGAATGCGAAAAATGGAGGTGACGGCAAAATCTGTAGGACACTCTGCGAGTTCTTGTTCAGAATAACCCAAATCAGCCAACGACAAAACATTCGTAGGATATTCAATCTGCAAATGGCGCGCCGGATCAAATTGCGGTTCATCTTCCAACATAGTGAACCCATTGGGTGAACTGTCTGGAAAGGCCAAAGGGGCTGCAAGATATCCGGTCATGTTAAAACTCCATCTCATATGATCTGCTTAACACTAGATGGATAACATGCCCGCGCAACGGTCTAATTCAAAAACAACAATGGCTGCGGTCCGCAGCCAGATAGGAGTTTGGAAACAGCGGGATGATGAGAACATCGCCCAACGCGTAAGGGATGGTGGCCAACTGTGCCCCCACTTAGTTTGTTATACGCCTACGATGCCTGCTTAGACATCTAAATGACTACCTTCAGTCACTGCAGCCGGCTCAAAGTTTGACTGGAAATTATTGTTTTGCCGTATTACCCCTCAATGTATGACGCCATACGAGATATCTTCCAGCCTTCTTGAAAATAACAGCTCCAGAGTATTGGCTGGCTGCGTCGAAGTGCGCAATTCAAATGACCGTACTATCCTTCGTGCCGTGGCTGAGAGAGTTCTTCCAAAACGGGCACAAGTCGAAGACATTGAGCTAGACGGCGGCATTATTCCCAACAAGCATTGGCTTCAATCAGCATTGACGAGACTTGAAATTTCCAAGGGCGACACGTGCTTTTGTGCCATGTATCCACATTCTGAATTCTATGATCTTGGAAAAGAGCAGGCCTCACACAATCTTTCAACCGAGCTAAGAGAAAGAATCCTTAAGACTTGGAGCACCGACCACATCAGTCATTGCAAAAACTGCGGTCAGTGTTTTGAAGTGCACAGAGAAAGTGGGTGGCACGTCTCTTGGCGGAAATGGTCCGAATTAGAAGTTCCATAATTCGCGTCGATCGTCCCTAAAATTTGTAAGCGAAAGGTTCGTTAAGTCCGCCGAGCCACTCTTCGAAAGAAAATCACTAAATTATTTCCCGCCCCTTCTGCCTTAGAACCATATCCACAAACCACCCTACACTGCCAATCAGAAAGCCCACACCATGACTTCAAAAACCCGTATCGTCGTTTCCAGCGATCACGCCGACATTCCAATGCGTCAAGCGATTGCCGCACATATTGAGGCCAAAGGCTATGAGGTGAGCGACATCGGTCCGACCACCAACGAAAGCACCAACTACCCCACACACGGCGAAGCCGCCGCCCGTAAAGTAGCCTCAGGCGACTGCCAGTTGGGCGTCATTCTGTGTGGCACGGGTCAAGGCATCATGATGGCCGCCAACAAGGTCAAAGACATTCGTTGCGGTGTGTGCTCTGACACGTTTTCCGCCCGCATGATCCGCGAACATAACGATGCCAACATACTGTCACTTGGCGCACGGGTCATCGGCATGGGCCTCGCGCTTGAGATCGTGGATGCGTTCTTGGACGCAGAGTTTGAAGGTGGGCGTCACGCGACCCGCGTTGACATGATCAAAGCGATCGAAGACTGATGTTAGAGTTCCCCGATCACGCGCGTGAAATGCGCCGAGGCGAAGAAAACGCAGTTGATGCCTTGCTTTGCGCAGCGTTTGAAACGAGAGCTGAGGCCGATCTAGTACGCGATTTGCGCAAATCCGGCCAAATCGCAGGCGAAACGGTCCTGCCAATGGGTGATCGGATCGTTGGCTATTATGCCCTGTCCAAAATGGTCGCCCCGAAAAAGTGGCTGTGCCTTTCACCTGTTGCGGTTGCCCCTGATGTTCAGGGACGCCGCTATGGCACACGGATGATGGGGATGCTGACCGAATGGGCGCGCATTAGCAAATCCACCGTGGTCGTTTTGGGCGGTGTGCCGTTTTATGAACGCGCTGGATTTTCGGCAGCGCGCGCTGCGCAATTGACCACTCCCTATCCAATCACCCACACGATGCTGGCTGGTGAGGGCACCAATGCCCCGGATGAAACACTGGTCTACCCCCAACCATTTTCAAAACTAAACTAAGTTAGGCTGGCGCTACCCGCCCAAAATCTGGCCGCTGTTGGTCACGGCCTCTGCCCCTTTGGGCCGAATCCCATACACGCCCTTTTCGACCTTTTCAAACCAACCATAGTGATCGTCACGCATCATAGTCGTTGCACGTTCAACCCCAGTTTCGCGCGCCACATCCGCGCCCTTGCTGGCCCCAACCTCAAACAAATACATCGCAATTTTTAGCGCATCTTGGCGATAGGCCGTGACCAGTCCCACCCGCGTTTGTCCGCCATCATTGGGATCACCGACACGGCGGGCAAATTCTGCCAACATTTTCACTTCACGTTTCTTGGATTTGCGCGGCGTATAGGGTCCGGGATCACAATGCACCTGCACCAATGCGTCCTTGAGGCGCACAGTGATCAGCCCCAAACCCAAACGGCGGCACAGCTTTGTCATGTTCTTGAGGGATTTGGCAAAGGGTTTGCCCTTGCCCGTGGCCACAGCCATGTAAACTTCGTCCGATACAGCAAGGCGCGCGATACACTGATGTACCAAGGTCAGCGAAAACCCCAGTTTCAGTTCAACAATCAGTGGCGGTTCACCCCCGCGTACAGCCACCACATCGGCCGCGGCCACTTCGGATTTCACAACATATCCCTGCCCTTCAAGGAAGGATTTAACGGGGCCGTACAGATCAGTTTCACGTGGTGTATTCATGGGCAAAACTTATCAGCAATTGCGCTAAGAACCCAAGCGTCTAAACTAAACTTATGACACGTGATGAATTCAACGCCTTTTGCGCCAGCCTGCCTCAATCCACCCATGTGATCCAATGGGGCAATTCTGATGTGTGGAAAGTTGGTGGCAAACTTTATGCCCTAAGCGGCTGGCACGAAAGCGATGCCGCATTTACGTTCAAGGTATCGGACATGGCGTTCCAAATTTTACGAGACATGGATGGCCTGCGCCCTGCGCCATACCTTGCGTCGCGTGGGCTGAAATGGGTCCAACATTACGCCGAACCGGGGTTGTCTGATGCAGAGCTGCGCAATCACATCACCTATTCATACGACATGATCGTCGCCAAGCTGGCAAAGAAGAAACGGGCAGAACTTGGCCTTGGATGATCCCAGCGCATAGCGCGTGTGACGTCATAGCAAGGCTCAGATCGTGACAAGTGGATATGTGCCGCCTATAAGGCAAAAAGTTCGCACATATATTCAGGAATGTCCCCATGACAACGCTCGTTTTCGGCCACAAATCACCAGACACAGACAGCACAGGCAGCCCAATCATCTGGGCATGGTACCTGAACGAGATCAAAGGCGTTGCTGCAAAGCCGGTCTTGTTGGGCGAACCAAACACCGAAGCGTTGTTTGTGCTAAAGCGCTGGAAACTGGACAAGCCAGAAATCGTTTGTGACGTTGCGGCTGACACGCCTGTCGTCATCGTTGACACCAACAACCCTGCTGAATTGCCAGCGGGCGTCAATGACTGCGACATCACCGCGATCATCGATCACCACAAGTTGGTGGGCGGTCTTGAAACCAAAGGCCCAATCGACATCCGCATCGAACCTTTGGCCTGCACAGCCACAATCATGTGGAAGATGATCGGCAAAGACATGGCGCAAATGCCAACAGACGTAAAAGGCGCGATGTTGTCATGCATCTTGTCCGACACGCTGGAATTCCGTTCCCCAACCACAACGCAAGAAGACAAAGCGATTGCACATGATTTGGCCAAAGACCTTGGCATCGACATCTCTGCATACGCCTCTGAAATGTTTGAAGCCAAATCTGACATCTCTGCCTTCTCCGACGCAGAATTGCTGCGCATGGACAGCAAAGAATTCAAAGTCGACGGCAAACAGTTCCGCGTGTCCGTGTTGGAAACAACTGCACCAAAATTGGTTCTAGATCGCAAAGACAGCCTTATGGCCTCAATGATTGATGTTGCTGCCGAAGATGGTGCCGATGAAGTTCTGTTGTTCGTGGTCGACATCCTGAACGAAGAAGCCACATTGATGGTGCCAAATGACTTGGTCAAAACCGTTGCTGAAAAAAGCTTTGGCGCGAAAATTACGGGCGACACAGTTGTATTGCCTGGCATCATGAGCCGCAAAAAACAGATCATCCCGAACCTTAAAGTCTAAGGATTGGGCAATCCCTTGGGCCACGCGCTTGACACATAAAACCAATACAGGGCCACCAATCTTTGGGTGGCCCTTTGCGTTTAGCCCTTTGCCCTTCAGCTTCAGGTCGCTAAACACCAAATAACGCATTTATACCGGAGCGATCCCATGTCCCAGATCATCGTAAACCTTAGCGAAATTTCTGCCCGCTATGACGCCTTGTTCGTTGATCTATGGGGCTGCGTTCACAACGGTGTGGCGGCTTTGCCCGGCGCTGTGAAGGCGTTGCAGGACTATCGCAAGCAAGGTGGCAAAGTCATCCTTGTCACCAACTCCCCGCGCCCACGCGCAGGTGTTTTGTTGCAACTTAAGACATTTGGCGTGCCAGATGATACGTGGGACGAAATCGCCACCTCCGGCGACAGCGCCCGTTCTGCCATGTACCGCGGCGTGGTCGGGGACAAGGTTTGGTTTATCGGTGAAACCCACGACCAAGCGTTCTTTGATCCCATCGACTTTCTTGAGGATCCGCTGAAAATCACCCAAGTGCCGCTGGAACAGGCCACAGGTATTGTTTGCATGGGCCCTCAAGACTCTATGGCCGACCCAGAAACCATGCGCCCACAATTCTTGATGGCCAAACAAATGGGCCTCAAACTGCTGTGCGCCAACCCTGACATCGTTGTGGATCGCGGCGACATACGGGAATGGTGCGCCGGTGCGTTAGCCCAGCTTTATACAGAAATGGGTGGCGAAAGCCTGTATTTCGGCAAACCACATCCCCCCATCTATGACCTTGCCCGCCGCCGCTTGTTTGGCTTGGGCGTCGATGTGCCAGATTCTGCGATCCTCGCGATTGGTGACGGCGTCATCACCGACATCAAAGGCGCCATGGGTGAAGATATCGACTCCCTGTTCATCTCAGGTGGTTTAGCCGCTGCAGAAACCAAAACAGTGACACAACCTGATCCCGATTTGCTGGCCGCCTATTTGGAAGCAGAGCAATCAAACCCAACCTTCACAATTGGACACCTGCGCTAAGCTGTTTTTCCACTTGTCAACGCGCACCCTTCGCGCAATAAAGTTGCGAAGCAGGCCATTAAGGGTTGCGATAATTACCTTAGGTGGCAACCATGCAAGACATCATTCGCGGCACTATCTTTATTGAAGACATCGAACTGGGCATGACGTGCAGCCTCGAGAAGGTCATCGCAGATAGTGACATCGAGATGTTCGCCAAAGTTAGCACAGACCATAACCCCGTCCATATCGATGAAGAATACGCCCAAAACAGTATGTTTAAGGGCCGTATCGCCCACGGGATGCTAAGCGCTAGTTTAATCTCTGCGGTCATCGGGGAACAATTGCCAGGTCACGGCACGATCTACATGGCGCAGAACCTCAAGTTTCTGGCCCCTGTTCGGCCCGGCGACACCGTTCATGCGCAAGTCACCGTTACAGATATCCAGCCCGAAAAAAGTCGGGTTAAGTTGGATTGCGTTTGCACTGTGGATGGAAAAAACGTCATCATTGGCGATGCAACCGTTATGGCCCCGTCGCGCACACCTGCATGATTTAACTTACCTTGCCTTAGGGTTCTTGCGTCACCTCGCCCACCTCGCTAGGCAATGTTTATGCGTATTATTCGAGACTACCAATTCATAGAACCCCAAGATCGCGGCGCGACCGTCGCGATTGGGAATTTCGACGGCGTTCACATCGGTCATCAATCCGTGATCGATCTGGCGCGCGCCGCAAACCCTGACGCGCCGTTGGGGGTCATGACCTTTGAACCCCATCCCCGCGCCTACTTTGCACCTGGAGCCCCCCATTTCCGCCTGATGAGCCGCGAAGCCCGTTCCAGCCGTTTGGAAAAATTGGGCGTGGATCGGCTGTATGAGTTGAACTTTAACACCGCCATGGCCTCCCTCACGCCACGCGAATTTGCGCAAAGCGTGATTGCCGATGGCCTTGGCCTTGCACATGTCGTTGTGGGCGCTGATTTTTGTTTTGGCAAAGACCGCGCTGGCACCACATATGATTTGGTCGCCTTTGGAAAAGAGATGGGATTTGGCGTGACGATTGCACCGCTTTTGGCCGCGAACACCGACACAGTTTCCTCTACCGCTATCCGCAAGGCGCTGGCTGATGGGCACCCCGAAATCGCAGCCGAAATGTTGGGCCACTGGCACCGCATTGAAGGGCCCGTGATTGGTGGCGAACAGCGTGGGCGCGAATTGGGCTATCCAACAGCCAATATGTCCGTTGATGGGCTACATTTGCCGGCCCTTGGTGTGTACGCCGTAATCTTTGACGTTCTCGATGGTCCACACGCAGGCACATACCACGGCGCGGCCTCTCTTGGGGTGCGCCCGATGTTTGGGGAAAATAAACCCAATATCGAAACCTTCGTGTTCGATTTCTCTGGTGATTTATATGACGCTCAGGCCTCTGTCGCGCTGGTCGCGTACCTGCGCGGAGAAGAGAACTTTGTTAGCCTTGAGACCCTGATTACGCAAATGAATGCCGACTGTGTTCAAGCGCGTGAAATTTTGGGGGCCCTATGACCAAATTTTCCGCCAAATTTTGGGAGCGTAAGCCGCTAACAAAAATGAACCCAGCAGAATGGGAAGCGCTGTGTGACGGCTGTGGCAAATGCTGCCTCAACAAGTTGGAAGACGAAGACAGCGGCGAAGTGGCCCTGACCAACATCGCCTGTCGCCTATTGGATGACGCGACCTGTCGCTGCGTACATTACGAAAACCGCCACCAATTCGTGCCCGATTGCATCGTTTTAAAACCTGAAAATCTGGACACTCACGCTTATTGGATGCCCACAACCTGCGCTTACCGTTTGCTGTGGGAAGGCAAGCCATTGCCAGAATGGCATCCTCTGGTGACGGGAAACCCCAATTCCGTGCATGAGGCGGGCATAAGCATTAAAGGGCAAACCCTATCCGAATTTGATATCCCAGAAGAAGATTGGGAAGATCACATTATCGAGGAACCAAAGTAATGTTTTTTGCATCCGACAACGCAGGCCCTGCCCTACCTGAAGTGATGCAAGCCCTGGCTAACGCCAACTCCGGCTACCAAATGCCCTACGGCAACGATACCATCATGGACGAGGTCCGCAGAACCCTGCGTGATCTATTTGAAGCGCCAGAGGCCACGATATATCTAGTCACGACTGGAACGGCTGCGAACGCACTGGCCTTGGCCAGCTACACAGAGCCGTGGGACACCATCTTTTGCTCACCCGTTGCCCACATCCATGAGGATGAATGCAACGCACCCGAATTTTACGCAAGCGGTGCCAAACTCACCTTGGTGCCTGGCTCCGACCGCATGACGCCCCATGCCTTGCGCGCCACAATCACAAACGAACAAAACCGCGGCGTCCACGGGCCACAACGCGGGCCCGTATCGGTCACACAAGTAACCGAACAAGGCGGCGTTTATAGCGTTGAAGAAATACAAGCGCTCTGCGCCTTGGCCAAAGAATTCGACCTACCCGTTCACCTAGACGGCGCACGCTTTGCCAATGCTCTTGTTGCACTCGGCTGTACGCCTGCTGAAATGACGTGGAAAGCCGGCGTTGATATGGTCAGTTTTGGCGGTACTAAAAATGGCTGTATGGGTGTCGAAGCCGTGATCTTTTTTGAGCCCTCCAAAGCATGGGAATTTGAACTGCGCCGCAAACGCGGTGCGCATCTAATGTCCAAACATCGCTACCTTTCAGCACAAATGTCAGGATACCTCAAAGAGGACGCTTGGCTAAAGGCAGCAACCAAAGCCAACGACAACTGCACCCATCTGCTTAGCGGTCTTAAAGCGAATGGCGCAAATATCCTGCACTCTGTTGATGCAAACATCATCTTCGCCACACTTCCACGCGCAGTGCACCAAAAGCTATTGGGCAGTGGCGCGGTTTACTATGTGATGGGTGGTGATGTGGACGCAGGTGATCCAGACGAGCAATTGATGGCGCGATTTGTGTGTGATTGGTCTCTCAGCACGCAGCAGATCGACCAGTTTATCTCACTCTTCTAAAGCACCTATTATCTCACTCTTCTAAAGCACCTAAAAACGCGCGAATGACGTCCGCCACCTGTTCGGGGTGCGTTAGCGGTGCCATGTGGCCTGCACCTTTAATGCTGGCGCTGGTGGCATAAGGTAAACGTCGCGCGATTGCTTCATTGATAAAGCCTGCGACCTCATTTGACGCACCACCTTTGATCAACAACGCAGGCATTGTTGCGCGCGCGAACATATCGTTCTTCAGCAATCCCGCGCTGTCCGCTTCCAAGAACGGCGCACTGCCAACAACAAAATCAATACGATCGGTCATATAGCTGCGGGCACGCGGTGAAAAATCAGCCCATTTGGTACCATCGCCCCAAACACGATTAAAGCAACGTGCAGCCGTTTCGCGGTCACCTGCGGCCCAAGCCGCATTGAATTCCACGTTCACATCAAGAGCCGCAAACATTTCGTCAGGGTAGTCCGCAATCGCGGGCGCAAAATAGACAGGTTCAATCATTGTCACGCTGCGCACCAACTCTGGATGCTCCATCGCCAACCGCATGGCAACAGTTGCGCCAAAGGAATGACCGATCAAATCCATCGGTTCTGTCAGCAACGCGAGGCCCATATCGGTGGCTACGTCATGCAAGTCACCCGTGCCATCCCAATCACCAGATCGGCCATGGCTTGGAAGATCATAGGCAACAGCAGCCAATTGATCCGACAACGCCCCCATCAGGCCCCTCAACGAACCCGAGTGCGCAAGCGAACAGTGGATGGCAAGGGCCTGACGCGGCCCCTGCCCAAATATACGTGTATGTGTGTGCACGTTTAGGATTAAGCCTTTGATGCCAAATGCGCATCAAGGTCCGCAATACGGTCTTGGCCCCAGAACCGTGTGCCATCATCCGTGATGTAGAATGGGGCACCGAACACACCGTTTTCAACGGCTTCGTCTAGGTTGCGGCCATAGGTTTCTGCACCTTCCAAAAGACCGCTGTCAGCCAAAGACGGATCAAAACCTGCTTCTTCTAGGCATGCTTTGATCACGGCATCTTCGGCGATGTCTTTTTCTTCCACCCAAACAGCGCGCAGCAATGCGTGGACCGCTTTGCCCATGTCACCGCCACCCGCGTTTTGCGCTGCGATTAATGCATAAGACGATGGGGCCATGTTTGTTGGCCAATGGGCTGGTTTAAGGTTGAAATCCATGCCCAATGCCGCTGACTGGCGCAACAGATCGATGGCACGATATTCCATACGGCTGATATGGCGATCTTTTGGTGCAGTTCCGCCAGTGCGGCCAAACAAGCCCATAATATCAAGAGGTTTGTACGTAATTGTTGCACCGTATTTTGCCGCAACTTCTTCCATACGAGTGCCAGCAAGGTAGGCATATGGGGAAAGGGTCGCAAAATAATAATCGATATGAGCCATTATGTTTCTCCAATAGGTCGGGCTAAGCTATGCCCAGAACTATAGGCATGATAAGCCGATGCCACCATCACGAATCTGTCAAATATACATGCGGCGCATCCGCCGCATCTCTGGGGATCTAAAATATGCCAGTAACCGACCAACCCAAACTGATCACAGGCAACGCTAACACACCTTTGGCCTCTTCCATCGCCGAACGTATGTCGTCGCACACTAGCGTAGATGTGGGACTTGTTGATGCCCGCGTCGAACGATTTAACGATGGCGAGATTTTTGTAGAAGTGTTCGAAAACGTACGTGGCGAGGATATGTTTATCATCCAGCCAACGTCCAACCCAACGAATGACAACCTGATGGAACTGCTGATCATGTGTGATGCGCTTCGTCGCTCCTCTGCGGCACGTATCACAGCTGTGATCCCATACTTCGGTTATGCCCGTCAGGACCGCCGCACAAAAGCGCGTACCCCCATCACTGCCAAGATGGTTGCCAACATGATGGTTGGTGCAGGTATCGAACGGGTTCTAACAATGGACCTTCACGCTGCACAAATCCAAGGGTTCTTTGATATCCCAGTGGACAACCTTTATGCCTCTCCTGTTTTTGCTTTGGACATTAAAGACCAATTCAAAGACCGCATGGACGATCTAATGATTGTTTCCCCTGACGTTGGTGGCGTTGCACGTGCACGCGAATTGGCCAAACGTATCAACTCCCCTCTATCCATCGTGGACAAGCGTCGCGAAAAACCAGGCGAGATCGCCGAGATGACAGTGATCGGGAACGTTGAGGGCAAAGTTTGCCTCATCGTGGACGACATCTGCGACACTGCGGGCACACTATGCAAAGCAGCTGAAGTACTGCTTGAGAACGGCGCTAAGGAAGTGCACAGCTACATCAGCCACGGCGTTATGTCTGGCCCAGCGGTAGAGCGTGTGACGAATTCGGTTATGAAATCTTTGGTCATCACCGACACGATCCAGCCAACACAAGCTATCCTTGATGCAGGCAACATCCGCGTTGTGCCAACGGCACCTGTGTTTGCCCAAGCGATCATGAACATCTGGACAGGCACATCCGTATCGTCGTTGTTTGAGGCCGAAAGCCTTGGACCAATCTACGACGGCATGTACCCAGCAAAATAACAAAAGGGCGCCGCAAAGCGCCCTGTTTCGATATCAAATCGGGCGGGCTCATCCCCGCCCCTTTCTGTGGGGTCCGTGCCCGTACATCACGTCCCAATCATCTTCGTCACTCAGCTCACCAATCGCTATCCATCCAATGCGGCCACGGGCGACGCGTGTGTCACCCCATGTACGAAACACCAGATCAGAACCATTCTCAGTCGCAGTTTCTGCAGCATCATCGGCTCGGATAACAGTGGAGACAACCATGTCTCAGAAGCTCACAGACGTTTGTACATTTGGCGGCATGTCTAACGGCTCCGAGAATTTGATAAGGCGGCGACGTTCGCGTTGACCGCGACCTGTCCACATTTCACCATCATTCTCAAAGTCCGAGAAGAGGACAGTGTCCCCTTGATCTATTCCCATCAGACGGCTGCTTAGGCGGTTCATAATCGTTTCACTTCAAATTCGATTCATGACTAACACCTAAGGGATTACGCTCCCCAAAAAAGCAAAAAAGGCCCCGAAAAACGGGGCCTCTATTACTCTTAAGATAGTCTGATCAAATTACTTTGAGCCGATACCCATATCATCGCCCATTGCGACCATGTCTGCCAACAACTTGGCAGCATCATCAACCGGGCCCGGCTCGTTTTCAAAGAACTCTTTGGCATTGTTCAGCGCAGCGCGCGCTTCAGCAACCATTTCGCTCATGTCTTCGGCCGTCATATCGCCTTTTGCCACTGCACGTTCAGCCAAAACTGAAACGCCTGCAGCACTGATCTCAGCAAAGCCACCGGTCACAACGTATTCTGTTGTGGCGTCTGGTGCCTCAACACGCAGCACACCAGGGCGCAACGTGGTGATTGTTGGAGCATGATTGGCCATAACCGTCATGTCGCCATCCGCACCAGGGATTTGCACTGATGTCGCTGGCCCAGAGGCCAGAGACTTTTCAGGTGAAACCAGATCAAATTGCATAGTGTCTGCCATTGTTCAGGCTCCTTAGGCTGCTTCTGCTGCCATTTTCTCGGCTTTTGCAATCACATCTTCGATGCCGCCAACCATGTAGAAGGCACCCTCTGGTAGGTGATCGTATTCGCCAGCTACAACAGCTTTGAACGACTTGATTGTGTCTTCCAAAGGCACCTGTTTGCCGTCTGCGCCAGTAAATACTTTTGCAACGTCAAATGGTTGGCTTAGGAAACGTTCAATCTTACGCGCACGTGCAACTGACAATTTGTCTTCTTCTGACAATTCGTCCATGCCCAAAATCGCGATGATGTCTTGCAAGGACTTATAACGTTGCAAAACTTGCTGAACGTCTGTCGCAACTTTGTAGTGCTCGTCACCAATGATCAACGGATCTAGCAAACGTGATGTTGAACCAAGTGGGTCAACCGCTGGATAAATACCTTTTTCTGAGATGGAGCGATCCAAAACAGTTGTCGCATCAAGGTGAGCAAACGATGTCGCTGGTGCAGGGTCGGTAAGGTCATCCGCAGGAACGTACACAGCTTGAACTGATGTAATGGAACCGTTCTTTGTAGACGCGATACGCTCTTGCATCATGCCCATGTCGGTTGCCAATGTTGGCTGGTAGCCAACCGCAGATGGGATACGACCCAAAAGCGCAGACACCTCAGAACCAGCTTGAGTAAAGCGGAAGATGTTATCAACGAAGAACAAAACGTCAGAACCCGTGTCATCGCGGAACTGCTCTGCCAAAGACAAACCAGTCAAAGCAATACGCATACGCGCACCGGGAGGCTCGTTCATCTGACCGTATACCAGAGCAATCTTAGACTCCGGCAGGTTGTCAGGAACGATAACGTTAGATTCGATCATCTCGTGGTAAAGGTCATTCCCCTCACGCGTACGCTCACCAACACCCGCGAACACGGACACACCGGAGTGTACCTTCGCAATGTTGTTGATCAATTCCATGATCAAAACGGTTTTGCCAACACCAGCACCACCGAACAAACCAATTTTACCACCTTTAGTGTAAGGGGCCAAAAGGTCGATCACTTTGATGCCTGTTGTCAAAATTTCAGTCGCTGTGGACTGTTGATCAAACGCTGGCGCTTCACCGTGGATTGAACGTGTTTCAGTCGCGATAACTGGACCCTGTTCGTCAACAGGCTCGCCTGTCACGTTCAAGATGCGGCCCAATGTACCGGAACCAACTGGAACCTGAATAGGTTCACCAGTGTCGGTTACCGCAGCGCCACGGACCAAACCTTCTGTCGCGTCCATCGCAATTGCGCGTACTGTGTTTTCGCCAAGGTGCTGTGCTACTTCTAGCGTCAGTTTTTTGCCGTTGTTGTCAGTCACAATAGCATTCAGAATTGCAGGAAGGTTATCCTGAAACTGAACGTCGACGACCGCGCCGATGACTTGAGTAATTTTTCCGACTGCATTAGCCATGTCGTATTTCTCCGGTTCTTTAGAGTGCTTCCGCACCCGAAATAATTTCAATCAGCTCATTGGTGATCACGGCTTGACGCGAACGGTTGTATTGGATCGTCAACTTGTCGATCATTTCACCCGCATTTCGTGTCGCGTTGTCCATTGCGGACATACGCGCGCCCTGTTCGGACGCTCCGTTTTCCAACAGCGCACTAAAGATGGCAGTTGCAACACCACGTGGCAGCAAGTCAGCCAAAATGGCCTCTTCACTTGGCTCGTAGTCGTACAATGCCGCTTCAGCTGCATCCTCTTCCACTTCAAAAGAAGCTGGAATAATCTGCTGTGCCGTCGGGATCTGAGTCACAACGTTTTGGAATTGCGCATAGAAGATAGTCGCAACGTCGAATTCACCTGCATCAAAGCGGGTCAACACGTCTTTTGCGATGCCTTGCGCATCCGTATAAGCAACACGCTTGACCTCTGTCATATCGACATGGCCTACAAACAAATCGCCAAATTCGCGCTTCATTTGATCGCGGCCTTTTTTGCCAACGGTCAAGATCTTAACAGTCTTGCCCGCAGCCTTCAAAGCAGCAGCGTGGAGTTTAGCCTTCTTAACGATGTTCGTATTGAACCCGCCGCAAAGACCACGTTCTGACGTCATGACAACCATCAACTGCACGTCGTCGCTGCCAGTACCTGACAACAATTTCGGCGCAGAGCCGCTGCCACCTACGGACGCGGCCAAGCCACCCATCACCGCGTTAAAACGCGTTGTATAGGGACGTGACTGCTCCGCAGCTTCCTGCGCGCGGCGAAGCTTCGCCGCGGCAACCATTTGCATGGCCTTTGTGATCTTACGAGTGTTCTTAACACTCGTGATCCTGTTTTTGAGTTCCTTGAGGTTGGCCATCTGGCTTTATCCCCTTAAGCGAAATCTGCGACGAATGCGTCAAGTGCGGCTTTAATCTTGTCTGCAAGCTCGCCCTTCACCTTACGGTCGTTGTCTGTGATGTCAGCCAACAAGTCCGCATTGTTGTTGCGCAAATGCGCCAACATTGCAGTCTCGAAACGACCAACCTCAGTAACAGCAACTGCATCGAGGTAACCATTTGTACCTGCATAGATGACGCAAACGATCTCGGCGTTGGTCAACGGTGCGTACTGTGGTTGCTTCATCAACTCAGTCAAACGCGCACCGCGGTTCAACATTTGTTGTGTTGCAGCATCCAAATCGGAGCCGAACTGCGCAAATGCAGCCATTTCACGATACTGAGCCAAGGAAAGTTTCACCGGACCGGCAACCGAAGACATAGCTTTGGTTTGAGCAGATGAACCAACACGAGACACAGATAGACCTGTGTTTACAGCAGGACGGATACCTTGGTAGAACAATTCTGTTTCCAAGAAAATCTGACCATCAGTGATCGAAATCACGTTTGTCGGAATAAACGCAGAAACGTCGCCGCCCTGAGTTTCAATGATCGGCAAAGCTGTCAATGAACCGTTACCGGATGCATCGCCCAATTTCGCAGAACGCTCAAGCAATCTAGAGTGAAGATAGAAAACGTCACCAGGATACGCTTCACGTCCTGGAGGACGACGAAGTAGCAAGGACATTTGACGGTAAGACACAGCTTGCTTTGACAAATCATCATATATGATCAAAGCGTGGCGACCGTTGTCGCGGAAGTGCTCAGCCATTGTAGTCGCAGCATATGGTGCCAAGAATTGCATCGGAGCTGGGTCAGACGCAGTCGCAGCAACAACGATAGAGTATTCCATCGCGCCAGTTTCTTCGAGCTTCTTAACCAACTGCGCGACCGTAGAACGCTTTTGGCCAATCGCAACGTATACACAGTATAATTTTTTGTACTCGTCGTCTCCAGCAGCTTCGTTGTATGATTTTTGGTTCAGGATCGCATCCAGAGCCACAGCTGTTTTACCAGTTTGGCGGTCACCAATGATCAATTCGCGTTGGCCACGGCCAATTGGGATCATCGCGTCAACAGACTTCAGGCCAGTCGCCATCGGTTCGTGAACCGATTTGCGTGGAATGATGCCCGGCGCTTTAACTTCAGCCAAACCACGTTTCGCGGTTTTGATCGGACCTTTGCCATCGATTGGGTTACCCAAACCGTCAACAACGCGTCCAAGCAGTTCGTCACCGACTGGTACGTCCACGATAGAGTTCGTACGCTTAACAACGTCGCCCTCTTTAATGTCTTGGTCGGACCCGAAAATAACAACGCCAACGTTGTCAGATTCAAGGTTCAAGGCCATACCTTGGATTCCACCAGGGAACTCAACCATTTCACCAGCTTGAACACTGTCCAAACCATATACACGCGCGATACCGTCACCGACGGACAGAACGCGGCCAACTTCGGCTACTTCTGCTTCTTGACCAAAGTTTTCGATCTGGTCTTTCAGGATCGCAGAAATTTCTGCAGCTTGGATACTCATTTATCCGACCTCTTTCATTACGTTCTGGAGGGAATTGAGCTTCGATCGGATCGACGTATCGATCATTTTCGAACCTACTTTAACGACAAGACCGCCGATGAGAGACTCATCCACGGTCGCATTGATAGTCACAGTCTTACCAAGTTTCGCTTTAAGCGTTTTGGCAAGCTTGTCTGATTGCGCCTTAGTCAGCGCCGAAGCACTGGTGACGTCCGCTGTAACTTCACCATTGTCTTCAGCAATAGCTTCGCGCAGGGCGACAACCAACTGAGGCAATACAAACAAACGACGCTTTGAAGCCATCAAGGCCAGCGTTTTGCTCATAATTGGTGAGAGTTTCATCTTCTTCGCTAGGCCAGCAATTGCTGCACCCTGTTCTTCGCGCGAATAGATAGGAGAATGGATCAGCGCATTAAAGTCGCTGCTGTCTGCCATTGCATCGGACAAAACGCCCAAATCTGTTTCAATGGCTTTGACCTTCTTGCCGTCTTTGGCAAGGTCGTACACGGCCGTTGCGTAACGGCTCGCAATACTTGTGGCAATCGAAGCTGGTTCTGACACGTCCACCCTTCCGATGACATGGCCCTACGTTTCCACCAGATGGTTTGACGTAGGGGGTTGGATCACTCCAATATATACCGGAGCGATGAAATCACGGCGTACGTAACAGAGGTAATCGCGCCTCGCAACATATCTGTGACATCACGTCCCAATCGGCTTATTAAACGAATTCAACGCACTAACTAATGTGCGACCCTTTGGGGCAGTATTTTTGTTAGGGTTTTTGTAATTATTTTTTCGAAATTGGACCTCGAATCTCTGAAATCTGCCAGTCATTTGGCCCCCCACACGCGCTAAAAGATCGATACCCCAACCCACTGCAATACGATCACATCAGTTAAAGTCGCCCAATTTGACTAAGTCCGCCAACGCCAATAGCGTGAAGCACTTTTTTCAAAATCCATGGTTTAATAATGATCTCTTTTTTATTGCTCGCCCTTTGAGGCACAGGGCTTGCGACATTCGCAGTTGAGTTTTTCGGTGACAACGGTGAGGGAACGGGCGAACCAGCGGCCGAAACGGAGATTATACAAGGAACCAACCAATCCGACATTTTGAAAGCGATGAAAAACTAAACCTTCACGGGCTTTGCGGGCGATGACACGATCGAGGCCGTTGGCCACGGTTTCGTAGTGAACGGCGGTGGCGGTAGTAATTACACTGTTTTCCAAAGCAATGGATCTGAGGATAACAATCTAGGCTTCTTTCCGGGCGGTTCTGGGGATGACACCATTGATGCCTTTTGCGAAGACTGCGTGATTGATGGCGACGCAGGAAATGAGATCATCAGCATTCAAGGGACGCTACTCAGTGCGTCTGGAGGTGCTGGCTACGATACGATCAGTGGCGACTCAACTGACTCTTGGGGCGGAACATCACTTTATGGCAATGCCGGAGACGACTTTCTTATTCCGGAAGACTCGCTAGGCTATCAAATTGGTGTCATCGCCGATGGTGGCGCAGGAAACGATCGGATCGAGACAAGCACCTATCTTAACAGCGCAAACTCACTTGACACCTTAACCGGCGGCGACGGCGAAGACCGATTTGAATTAATTTTCACGGGTGTTGAATTTGACAACGAAGCTCCGGATGAGAAGTGTCGTGACTACGATTACCGATTTTGCCGCTAACGAGGCCGTGCTTGTTATGCCGCTCGAGTTCCAAAGCAGCAACGGTTCTGTCGACGCCCCTATTACCTTCGAGATCGTTCAAGCTGATGATGGCACCTACACTGACGTTTTTTTCAGCCGCAGACCCCGCGGCGACAGCAACAACCATTACGACAATCGCAACAATACGCTTGTTGGGCATCATCAATTTGGCGGATGACGATGTTGTTCAGGCCGATCTTGAGCGCACAAACATTAGCCAAATTTAACAAAATCGCTAAAGAAGGGCGCGTTGATTAACACTTTTTTCTGATGCTAGGGTTAGCAAACTGTAAACTGTACAGAACAGCAGGCAATCTACACTGTCTTGCGCAAAACCTATGGTCTTGGGCAAAATCACCCCCACACATCTGCACAATTTAGCGCGTGATTTGTACAGTTCAGCCTGTTTTCGGACCATTTACTGGTAAAACAGGTACAGCATTCCTCAGGTCAACACAGCGCACTTAGGTCGGTTCGACCACCGGCGCCCCCAACCCTTCAAGCACGCTAATCGCCCGTCCTTGGCGCGCAACTGTACCCTTTGGCGGATAGACTTGTTTAGTCGCCTCAACCATCACAGCACCACCGGCAACCATAGCTGGCATATGCACCCCAATCCGCTCAAACATGGGCGCAGACTTCATCCAAATGCGCTTGCCTGACGGCAATTGATACAACGCCCCCATATGCCGTTCTGGCACAAACTGGTGCCGCCGCAGCTCAGCCTCTAACTGCCCCACAGAATAAGGCCGCCCATAGCCAAAAGGTGTACCATCGCGCCGTGCCCAAACCCCTGCCCGATTGGGCACGATCAACAGCACTTTGCCCCCCGGCCCCAAGACACGCCAGCATTCCTCCAAAAGATCAAAAGGGTGCTGCGAAGTTTCAAGACCGTGTAAAACAACAAGTTTATCAACATGCCCTGTTTCAATCGGCCAACGTGTTTCCTCGATCAGCACTGACACGTTGGGTTCATTGGCAGGCCACGGCATCACGCCTTGGGGTCCGGGCATAAGCGCTATAACCCGTCGCGCATCCTCAAGATATGGGCGCAATAGAGGGGCTGCAAAACCATAACCCACAACGGTTTGCCCCTTTGCCTCGGGCCAGATGTTCAACATCTGTGTGCGCAACGATTTCTGCGCCGCACGTCCAAGCATGCTGCGATAATAGAAGTTCCTCAAGTCTTGTACATCAAGGTGCATTGCAGACACTTCCCCAATAGGTCAAATTAGGCTCAAATCACTTTGTAGTGTAACAACCATCAGGTAAATGGCCATGCCCCTTGAGATCGTCACAATCCCCTGTCTTCAAGACAACTATGCCTATTTGATCCACGATGCTGCAAGTGCCCAAACCGCCCTTGTCGATGTGCCAGAAGCATCACCTATCTTGGCCGAATTAAACCAACGAGGTTGGGCACTTAGCGAAGTATGGATTACGCACCACCACCCAGATCACGTTGACGGGCTACCAGAAATTCTGGCACAACATCCGGCAAAAGTTGTGGGATCAATGGGGGACGCCCACCGCCTACCTCCACTGAATATGGCTGTGGCGGATGCTGACAATTTTAGCTTTGGTGGCGAAAACGTTCAGGTGTTGGACATGTCTGGCCACACCATCGACCACATCGCATTCTATCTGCCAGCATCTGATGCGTTTTTTACGGCTGACAGCCTAATGGTGATGGGCTGCGGACGCCTGTTTGAAGGCACACCTGCACAGATGTATGCGAGCCTACAAAAAACTGCCGAAATGCCTCCCCAAACCCGCATTTATTCAGGCCACGAATACACCGCCAGCAATGCCTCTTTTGCTACAACGGTTGATCCAGTTAATCCGGCACTTATGTCGCGTATCAAGGACATTGAAGACAAACGCGGAAACGGGCTGTCAACCATCCCTTCAACTTTGGAATTAGAACGTGAAACCAACCCATTCTTGCGGGCAGACAACCCTGAAATCCAAGAACACTTAAACCTAACCGGCGCATCCCCCGTTGAAGTCTTCACCGAGATTCGCGCCCGTAAGGATAGGTTTTGACGTAAACTTGATAGCAGATTGATCAATTATATCGGCTTTTAAGCCCCTTTTGTAAAAAAAAGCACTTGAAGCTGGCCACCGATCAACCAAACTCTAACTATACAACTACACGGATGGTTCAGCAGCGAGATCACTCGCCCCCCCTAAACCGCCCCGATCGACAGGAGCACAACGTGCCTTCATTTTCGACCACACTAGAAAAAGCCATCCACGCAGCACTTGCGCTTGCCAATGATCGTCATCACGAGTTCGCAACGCTCGAGCATTTATTGCTCACGTTGCTGGATGAACCAGATGCGAAAAAAGTGATGCAGGCCTGTTCTGTTGACGCTGACGAACTGCGCGGTGCGCTTGTTAAATTTATCGACGAAGAATTGGCAAATCTAATCACCGATATTGATGGCTCTGAGGCAGTGCCAACAGCCGCGTTTCAACGTGTTATTCAACGCGCCGCTATCCATGTTCAGTCATCTGGCCGAACAGAGGTCACAGGTGCCAATGTCATCGTTGCCATCTTTGCGGAACGTGAATCAAACGCGGCCTTCTTTCTGCAAGAGCAGGACATGACACGTTATGACGCTGTCAATTTTATCGCCCACGGCGTGGCCAAAGACCCGGAGTACGGTGAAGAACGTGCCGTTTCCGGAACCCCTGATAGTCTGGACGATGATCTGGGTGTCACGGACGGCGAAAAGAAAGAAAGCGCACTTGAAAAATACTGCGTAGACTTGAACGTAAAATCGCGCGAAGGCGACATTGATCCATTGATTGGCCGCGACAGCGAAGTTGAACGTTGTATTCAAGTGCTTTGCCGTCGTCGTAAAAATAACCCGCTTCTAGTTGGTGATCCGGGCGTAGGCAAAACTGCTATTGCAGAGGGTCTTGCCCGTAAGATCGTTGCGGGAGAGACACCTGAAGTGCTGTCTGAAACCACCATCTTCTCGCTCGATATGGGCGCATTGCTTGCAGGTACGCGTTACCGCGGTGACTTTGAGGAGCGTCTGAAAGCAGTTGTGACGGAGCTAGAAGCACATGACGACGCGGTGCTATTCATCGATGAAATCCACACGGTTATTGGCGCTGGTGCCACATCGGGTGGGGCAATGGATGCCTCCAACTTGTTAAAGCCTGCTCTTGCCGGTGGTAAACTACGCACGATGGGTTCAACAACCTATCAAGAGTTCCGTCAGCACTTTGAGAAGGACCGCGCCTTAAGCCGTCGTTTCCAAAAGATCGACGTGAATGAGCCATCCGTTGAGGATGCCGTCAAAATTCTGCGTGGTATCAAATCGTATTTTGAGGACCATCACTCGGTTAAATACACTGCTGACGCGATCAAATCCTCTGTTGAATTGGCTGCCCGTTATATTAACGATCGCAAATTGCCTGACAGCGCAATTGACGTAATCGACGAGGCAGGTGCTGCACAGCATTTGGTCCCCGCCGCAAAGCGACGCAAAACGATCGGCATCAAAGAGGTCGAAGCCGTCGTGGCCAAGATCGCGCGTATTCCCCCAAAAAGCGTTTCCAAAGACGATGCCGTTGTACTCCGCGATCTGGAGACATCGTTAAAACGAGTTGTTTTTGGCCAGAACAGGGCGATTGAGGCACTTTCAAGCGCCATCAAACTTGCCCGTGCAGGTTTACGTGAGCCCGAAAAGCCAATTGGTAACTACCTATTTGCTGGCCCAACCGGCGTTGGTAAAACTGAAGTTGCTAAACAGCTTGCGGACACACTTGGCGTTGAACTCCTACGCTTTGACATGTCCGAATACATGGAAAAGCACGCAGTTTCACGTTTGATTGGTGCGCCTCCCGGCTATGTTGGCTTTGACCAAGGTGGCATGCTGACAGATGGTATTGATCAACATCCCCACTGTGTGCTGCTGCTTGATGAAATGGAAAAAGCTCATCCTGATGTTTATAATATTCTGCTCCAGGTAATGGATCACGGTAAGCTAACAGACCACAACGGCCGCACTGTCGACTTCCGTAATGTGGTCTTGATCATGACCTCAAATGCTGGTGCTGCAGAGCAAGCAAAGGAAGCAATCGGGTTTGGTCGCGATAGCCGTATCGGCGAGGACACGGCAGCGATTGAGAGGACATTTACGCCTGAATTCCGCAACCGTCTGGACGCGGTCATCAGTTTCTCCCGTCTTCCCAAAGAGGTCATAAATCAGGTCGTTGAAAAGTTTGTTTTGCAGCTTGAAGCACAATTAATGGATCGCAATGTAACCATTGAATTGACCAAGGCAGCTGCTGCTTGGTTGGGTGATCGTGGCTATGATGACAAAATGGGTGCACGCCCATTGGGGCGTGTCATTCAAGAGCATATCAAAAAACCACTATCCGAGGAACTGTTGTTTGGGAAACTAACCAAAGGTGGTGTTGTCAAAGTCGGGGTCAAAGGCGGAGATTTAGACATCAAAATCGAGGGGTTGGCCAATCCACGAATTTCCGGTGACAAGCCCCCCTTGCTTACCGCCGAATGATCCGCTTCGCCTCACAGCGGTTGCAGCACTGTTTGCTGCAACCGTCTTAAGACTTGATTCAATTTGCCAACAGCGCGCTGTTTTTACACAGCTTTACTAGAGAAAATGCCTGCTGAGATAAACATGATTGCATCGGAAAACGAGGGCCACAATGGGAGCCCACATTTGCGTTGAGAACTTTTTTACACCCCTGAAGATACCGTCAATGTTAAAGACCACGAATGTATAAATGGTCTGGGGTCCCATCAAGTAGGTGGCCGGGAAACCCAATACTGCCACATCAAAAAGGGATCGGTGCAGGTCAAAACCGCTGACATCGTTAGGGTTGGCACAGTACTTGGGCCAATTAGCCTAAGTGGCCGCACACAACTCACGCACTTTCATCTTTCGTTTCAAAATATGGTAAAGTGAGTGATCCATTCGATACTAAGGGAAGCGTAACTTGCGGCGAGCCCGACGAAGATACTCTTTGGAGAGAACCACTGCTCTACCGCACAGGAGCCGTTCTATGCGCAAAGTTAGCAGGTCATGCTCCCGCATTTAAAAACGTGTAATCAGGGTTCGCAGCATCATTAAGCCTGCCTACATAAGCACCTTAAATGTTGTTTTTGGCGTTGGTTTTGGTGCCAAGAAACGCGACCAAATGCAACTCCCCTTGGAAGGCCCAACTGGTATCGGGTTAGAAAACCATTTCTTATCAGAGAGAACAAGCCGCAACTATTTCGCGTAATTTACAAACGCCTAAGCAACGTTAGCTGGCCCAACAAGAGCGTATTTTGGATCAGTTTCTTTTGTGCGTGACAGTCATGCCATTATCATAGAAAAGACAAAAATCGTCTTCAAATAGCCATACTATTTCTCGGTGAATTTCAACTCAATCCGTCGGTTCTGTGCACGCGCTTCTGGCGTATCGGCAGTGTTGATGGGTTGATACTGGCCAAAACCATTTGCAGCCAAACGGCTGGGCGGTATGGCCAAGACATTCGCCATATATTTCACAACCGATAATGCACGCGCTTGGCTAAGCTCCCAATTGCCTGCGAACTCACCCGAGCCTGACAATGGCACGTTGTCCGTGTGTCCATCTACGCGGATGACCCAATCAATTTCTGGCGGAATTTCATCTGCTATCCCACGTAAAATTGTAGCAATTTTCGTAATCTCAACTTCACCCAATGGGGATAGTTGCGCTCCTCCTGGTGGAAATAATACCTCTGACGAGAACACAAATCGGTCTCCGTCGATCCGCACACCTTCTTGATTTCCCAATAAATCGCGCAGGCGTCCAAAAAATTCAGAACGGTATTGGGCAAGGTCTTTTGTTTCGGCTTCAAGCCGTTTGCGCTCTTGTTCCTCAAGCACTCGCCGACGGCGTTCTTCTGCTGTTTCGGCTTCAAGCCGCTTGCGCTCTTGTTCCTCAAGCACTCGCCGACGGCGTTCTTCTGCGACGGCACGGGCAAGTGCAGTGTTTAGGTCAGACCCTAGTGACTGCAACTGGACCTGAGTTTCTTGATCGCGTTGCTCAGCTAAATCGAGAAGGCCGCTGAGTTCTTGAAGCTGCGTGCGCAAGGCTGCAACTTGCTGGTTGAGCAATTCAGTTTGACGTTGGGCAGCAGCACTGGTCACACGCTCCTTGGACAACGTGTTTTGAGCATTTTCAAGCAAAAGTGCCTGTTGCTCTTTAGCAGACAGAAGATCACGCGATGCTTGTTCAGACTGCAATTTGGCAGCCAGTGCCGCCGTAAGCTGCTTGCGCACGTCATCCTTATTCAAGGTAGCTGCATTTAACGACTGTTCCGCCGCTAATTTTGCTGCCAAAGCAGCTATTAGACGCGCCTGAATTTCAGCCACCGTTCTAGTCCCCAACGAAACTTGCGACTTTAGATCAGCAATTTCATCACCAGCCGCCGTAAGCTGCTTGCGCACGTCTTCCTCATTTAGGGTAGCTACATTTAACGACTGTTTCGCCTCTAATTTTTCTGCCAAAGCAGCTGTTAGACGCGCCTGAATTTCAGCCGCCGTTTCAGTGCCCAACGAAACTTGCGCTTGTAAATCTGAAATTTCTTGACCAGCTGCCGCCAGTCGAACCTGCAGCTGTGCAGCACTTTGGCCTGTTAAGCTAAGTTGGGCGCGCAAATTATCTGCATCGTTTCGTGCAAAAAGTAATTCACTCTGCAAACTTTGGCTTTGAGAATTTCCGTCTTCGACTTGAGAAAGCAAAGCAACCAACTGGCTGTTTAGATCACCTTGGGCTAAACGCGCTGCGGCCAGTAATGTTAAGGTTTCCTCAGCCTCACGGCGTTTGGCCTCAAGCGACAATGTCATGGCTGTCAATTCAGCGTCCGCATTCTCCAGCCGGTTGCGCAATACCTTTGCCGCGGCGGCCTCAACCATCTTTGCCGCTTCTTCGGCGCTTAGCGCTTCCGCAGTCATTACCAGTTGTTGTTCAAGCGCGATAACACGTTCTTCAGTTTTCAAGCCTTGTGCCTCAAGGTCTGCGATCAATGCCTCTAGGGCTTCACGTTTGCTTGCTGCCAATCTTGCCGCTTCGCTTTGGGCATCAATTTCGGTTCGATTTGCAGCCAACGCGAGGTTCAAGGCTTCTTGTTCAGAGATCAAACGGGTTTGTTCATTTTCAAGGCGGGTCTGTTCAGTTTCGAGTTCGGCAATAGTACCAAGCGACTCTTCACGTTGCCCCAAAAGGCCCGCCACCTGTGCTTCAAATACGGTGATTTGATTGCTTGCTTCAGCCAGTTTTTGGGCCTGAATGTCACGCTCTGAGGTGAGCGTAGCAATGATATTCGCCTGAACTTTAGCTTGGCCACGGGCTTCAATAAGGGTTGCGTTAAGAGCATTTACGCGTACGTTCAATTGATTGCTACGTTGCTCTTCCAACCCCAATGCTTGCGCCAGTGCCGCAACTTCGCCAGCAAGGTCATTCAGCTCGACTTCTTGCCCCGAAATGGTCTCACGCAATACAAACTGCACAACCATGAAGATGGTCAAAACAAACATCAGGACCAACAAAAGACCCGTCATTGCATCCACAAAGCCCGGCCAAATCGACGCCTGGAACCTTACACCCGTGCGTCGTGATAGGGCCATTACTCAGCCTCGTCTTGTGTTCTAGATCTTGCCGGTATGCGCTCTTGGCCACGCGGCTGTGAAAGCGCTTGAGCCAGTGCAGAAATATCAGTACGCAGTTCCGTCATGCTTTCCTGACGACCTGCAGAAATTTCTTCGAGAATACGCAGCATTTGAACATCGATAGACCGAAGGCGCATTCGACTTTCCGCGTCCATTCCTCCTTCGCCACCACCTTGGCTTTCTAAGTACGCGATGAGGCGTTCCTGACCAGCGGCCACACGTTCAAGTGCTGAATTCTCAGCATCGCCATGTTGCATCTGGTATGTCATCCGTTCGATTGAATCGCTTAGTTGACCAAGACGTTCATCCACCATTGAGCGGCTGACATCAGACTGAACGAACATCTGCTGCATTGCTTCCATTTGTTCTGCCATGTGATCAAGAACCCTTGTCATCGCTGCTTGTTCAGAGGATGCATCTTCACCAGACGAGAAACCAACTCGTGTGATTGAGCTAAGCCATTCTTCAAGTTCACGATAGAAACGGTTCTGACCGTGACCTGCAAACAGCTCTAAGATACCGACAACCAAAGACCCAGCCAAGCCAAGCAGTGATGAGGCAAAGGCAACGCCCATGCCGCTCAGTTGGGATTCCAGCCCAGTCATCAAGCGGCCAAACACGGCAACGCTGGCCTCGCCATCCTTCGGGGCTAAGCTGCGGATAGTATCGACCAATGCCGGCACCGTCGTCGCCAAGCCATAAAAGGTTCCAAGCAGCCCCAAGAAGATTAGCGTATTGACGATATAGCGCGTAATTTCGCGAGCTTCATCAATCCGCGTTGCAACGGAATCCAAGATTGAACGCGTTGAAGATGTATTAATCTGCATCCGCGCACCACGTGTGCGAAGTAGCGATGCCAATGGGGCGAGCAATTGAGGTGCTTTTGAATTCACTTCTGAAGTATCAGAGGCAAACCGCTTAAGCCAAATGACCGACCCAATTAGCTGGAACACCTGCCAAAAACAGGCGACGACACCGATCATAAATACTAAAAATATAAAGCTGTTAAGCTGCGGATTGGCTTCGAAAACAGGCAACACCTGTGGAAGCGCAACTAACGCGCCAAATGTGGTCAAGCCAATCACCGTCAACATAAGCACGATCTGGCGTACTGGTTGCGTGAAATGTGGCTGTGCCTCGTTGTCTGCCTGCGCCATGCGCCATGCTCCGGGCTTTGTGTCTGCTCTGGCTTTAACTTAGACAATAACTACCTAAAGAGCCAAGGAATTATGCAACCAACTCGCGGACCCGTGCTGTAAGCCACTCTAAATCAGGATCACGCAGGTCAATATCGCGTAAATGACTGGCTGTGTTGTATAAATATTCCCAATTCGGCCCACGCCCACCGACCGCATTGGCGATAATTTGGGCTTGCTCTTCCAGTGGCAGATCACTGCAATATTGTTCATGGCTTTCATCAATGACGTAGGTCACGGCTTCAACTCTACGCCCATCAGCCAAATTTAGCGTTAGGATTTTCTCTAAATACGCAGAGGACACCAATTCGCGCTCACGCAAATATTGAAGTGTTTCGTCTTCTTTCCCAGCAGCAACGGCAAAAGCCACACCGGCACATTGCGCCCCTTTGCGTTCATCGAGTGCCAGAACCAAACCAGGATCGTCGACCGTCCCACGATGGTGAATTGAACGCATGCAAAAGGAGCGCGCGTAGTTTGGCAATGTTGCAACGGCCCTCACTGCAATCTCAAAACCAGGATTCCACAAAAGGCTGCCATAGCCAAACACCCACATCGTCATTTTCATCACCACTCTGGTTCTTTTCACCGACCATGGATAAACCCGATTTCAAACCAAAGCGAAAGGGGCTGTTATGCGCTGGCTATTGTGGACCATATTACTTGTGACCGTGGCGTGGTGTGTGTGGTGGGCTATTTTTGGGTTCGGTATGAAAACAGCACTTGATACATGGTTCGGAGACCGCCGTTTGGATGGATGGCAAGCGGACTATGCGTCACTTGATATGCGTGGCTTCCCGGGCCGTGTTGATGCCAATATGACAGATATTGTGTTGGCTGATACAGACGGCGGCGTTGTGATCAATTTACCAGCGCTCCAGATTGGTGCACCGACCTATTGGCCTGGTAATCTAACTCTTGTGCTTCCCAGCGACCCAATTTCGTTTGTCACCACTGAGGGGAGTTCAACCCTAGAATTCGCCCAAGGCGCTGCCGATCTAAAGTTGCACCCAGGTGCTGCACTGGAGCTTGAGCAAATAGCAACACTGACAGGCCCTTGGTCACTGAACACAAACCAACAAACCGTGTTAGGTGCAGACAATTTACGTTTAACGATGGACCAAAATCAAACCACGCCTGCGCGGTACAAGATTGACGCTGAGGCCACGAATTTACGACCTGGCGATGCGCCGCGGGCCGCCCTTCGCCTGCCAGACGATTGGCCTTTAAACTTTGATTCTTTCACGATTGATGCCGACATCATTTTCGACAAACCGTGGAATATCAGCGCAGTTGAAACCGCGCGACCTCAGCCGCGTCAGATCAAACTAAAGCTGGCCGAAGCGGTTTGGGCTGACTTGCGATTGTTTTTCGCGGCTGACTTGGAGGTCGACGCAACAGGCACACCTACAGGCACGTTAAATATTCAGGCCGAAAATTGGCAGGTGATGTTAGATTTGGCTGAGCGATCTGGTGCCCTTAGCAGCAGTTTACGCCAACAAGCTGAAAGCGGGTTAAGTACCCTTGCCCGCTTTTCAGGTGATCCCAATGCTTTAGATATTCAACTGAATTTGCGAGGTGGCATGATCTTAATTGGCTTTATTCCAATCGGTCCGGCCCCTAAGTTCGTTTTGCGTTAACGGCAATATGGGCCATTGCGTTAGCCAGCCGTATCAAAATGGAAATGGTCCTAATGATGACGATCAGCATTAGGGCCAAGGACAGTTCCAAACGGCCCACATTCTTTATCATGAGCACTGCGCATCGTTTTGCTATCCGCCTTGTGCCAGCCCTTGAGGAGCCTGTTGGTACAGTCAACGTTCAAAACCATAGCAAGATATCAATAGTGCGGCAGCTTTGAAACCAGACAACCCGCCGCCATTGAGCTTGTCTGAGACACGACTGAACATCTCACTTTGTATAATTGGGTCCCCTCAAACGGCCTCTTTGAGGCGCTTGTTTTTTTCGCGCCATCACCTGAACGACAATTCCATTTGGGCGTAGTGTTGGGCGTCACGAAGAACTGGTACCGATTGATGCGACAGCCACCGGATGCAACAGGGCTTCAAGTGGCTGTTTCGCCAACGCTTCGACATTGCGGGCCCTGTCCCATCACGTCCACCAGGACGCAACGAGAGATCCAGCCCAGCCTCAGATACATCGGCCATTAACATTTCTGCAATGAAAGTGTGTCTGATCACTCGCCGTCCTTTGCCCCACGACCAAAGTTTGGTGCAGCAGTGTCTTGCCCCGCTTCAATGATACCACGTCGAATGGCACGCGTGCGGCTGAAGTAATCAAACAAGTGGTCGCCGTCACCAGTTCGAATGGCACGCTGCAACGCAAACAGCTCCTCGGTAAAACGCCCGAGAATTTCCAAGGTCGCTTCTTTGTTACTCAGGAATACATCGCGCCACATCGTTGGATCGCTTGCTGCAATCCGGGTAAAGTCGCGAAATCCAGCAGCTGAGTACTTGATAACTTCGCCATCCGTTACTCGGCCTAAGTCATCTGCGACACCAACCATTGTGTAGGCAATGAGATGGGGCGCGTGGCTCGTGACCGCAAGAACAAGATCGTGGTGTTCGGCGTCCATCTCCTCAACATTTGAACCCATACCTTCCCAAAGTGCCCGCAACTGATTGATCGCATCGGATGATGTGTTTTCCGCTGGGACCAATAGGCACCAACGGTTGTCAAACAGTTCTGCAAATCCGGCTTCGGGGCCTGAGTGTTCGGTACCGGCAAGGGGATGCGCAGGGATGAAATGCACGTTATCAGGTAGATGTAGTCCAACAGATTGGATAACATCCTGCTTAACTGAACCAACATCAGAAACCGTGGCTCCTGCTTTCAATGACCCCGCGATTTCTGCGGCAACTGCCCCCATCACGCCCACGGGTACGCACAACACAACCAAATCGGCGTCTTTTACCGCGTCTTTGATATCATCATATACGTGATCGCACAGCCCGATTTTGCGGGCCGTGTCACGTGTTTGCGCACTCCGTGCAAAGCCAACGACTTCGCCTGCTAACCCAGAACGTTTCATCGCCCAAAACATGGAGGATGCAATCAGCCCAAGGCCAATCAAAGCGACGCGATCATATACTTTGGTCATTTTTTGCCTGCTTTAAAATTTTGAATGGCCCCGAGAACAAGGTGACATGCGCTTTCGTCACCAACTGTGATACGAAGTGCGTTGGGCAACTTGTAACCGGCAACACGGCGTACAACCAAACCTTGGGATTGCAGATATGTATCGCAATTCTCTGCCTCTGCCTGATTGGCGAAACGCGCCAAAATAAAGTTGGCTTGGCTCACATCCGATGGGACGCCGATCTCGGACAATCCATTCGCCAACCACGTGCGCCATTTTTCGTTCTCATGGCGACAATGGTTTGTATAATTCAAGTCACGCATTGCGGCCTCTGCTGCGTCCAATGCTGACTGGCTTAGGTTGAACGGTCCACGGATGCGGTTCAAGACATTGACCAATGCAGCAGGACCATATCCCCAACCAACACGAAGGCTGCCCAATCCATACAGTTTGGAAAATGTACGCGTCATAAAGACATTTTCACGCTGATCGACCAAAGCGGCACCACCATCATACCCCTCAACGAATTCCGCGTAGGCACCATCAAGGACAAGGATCGCTTGGGGCGGCAAAGCATCAGCCAGACGGTTAATCTCGGCCTCACCGATCATCGTTCCAGTTGGGTTGTTTGGATTGGCAATAAACACCAACTTGGTTTTGGATGTACAAGCTTCAAGAATGGCATCCACGTTAGTCACGCGTTCGTTCTCGCGCACCTCAACAGGGGTCGCGCCCGCAGACAACGCTGAAATGCGATACATCGCAAAGCCGTGTTCGGTGTGGATGACCTCATCACCTGGCCCTGCAAAGGCCTGACACAAAAACGCGATGATTTCATCGGAGCCCGCGCCACAAATAATGCGATCTGCATCAAGTGATAAAACCTCACCAATCGCGCTGCGCAACCCAATCTGATCGGAGGATGGGTAACGGTGCAGGTTGCTAGCCGCTCGCTGATATGCCTCGACTGCTTTGGGGCTTGGGCCTAATGGATTTTCATTCGAGCTAAGCTTAATGACATTATCCACGCCTTCAATATGTGCTGCACCGCTTTGGTACAGCTCAATATCCATAATGCCTGGTTGCGCCTTGATAGATGTCATTTCATCAGCCCTCATTTGTCAGGACAGACATATCGTTCTGAACACCACAATAAAAGCTGGATTTCTGACGCACCCAGATTTTCGCTGAAAGTGTTACAAACGAAAAAGGCCGCCCCAATTGGACGGCCTCAAAATTATTCGAATTTCGGCGAAGATTAGTTCTTCGCGTAGAATTCAACAACCAAGTTTGGCTCCATAACAACTGGGTACGGAACGTCGCCCAATGTTGGTGTGCGCACAAATGTGGCCGTCATTTTTGAGTGGTCAACGTCCATGTAATCAGGAACGTCGCGTTCAGCCAGTTGTGTGGCTTCTAGCAAAACCGCCAATTGCTTGGAACGATCACGCACTTCAATTACATCACCCTCTTTAACGCGGTATGACGGAATGTTTACTTTTTTACCGTTCACTTTAACGTGGCCGTGGTTCACGAACTGACGCGCAGCAAATACTGTTGCTACGAATTTAGCGCGGTACACAACAGCGTCCAAGCGACGTTCCAATAGGCCGATCAAGTTTTCACCTGTATCGCCACCAACACGGACCGCTTCGCCGTAGATGCGGCGGAATTGTTTTTCTGTAAGATCGCCGTAGTAACCTTTTAGCTTTTGCTTTGCGCGAAGTTGGATACCGAAGTCAGACAATTTGCCTTTACGACGTTGACCGTGCTGGCCTGGGCCATATTCACGACGGTTTACTGGGGATTTAGCGCGGCCCCAGATATTTTCGCCCATGCGGCGGTCAATTTTATGTTTGGCAGACGTACGTTTAGTCACGACTGATCTCCTTCTAAGGGTGCCATTTCTGGCTATGAAGGGCGTTGTCCTTTGGGCGAACCCCGACAGGCATCCCCTTGCAGGGGCCACCAACACCAATGAAGTTGCGCTTATACGGGGCGCAGGCACAGAGTCAACGGCGTTTTAGGGGATTAGTTTGGCAACTTCTGCATGACGTGAACAGGTCACAATGTGATCGTTAACCATCCCCACCGCTTCCATGAATGCATAGACGATTGTTGGCCCGCAAAAACGGAAACCTTCCTTCTTCAAATCCTTCGAAATTTGTGTCGACAATTCGGTAAAGGGAGGAACATCTGCTTGGGTCACCCAATGATTTTGAAGAGGTACCCCACCCACATAATTCCACAAAAACGTATTAAATCCTTCACGCTTCTCAATCTTTTGCCAGACCCGCGCATTGCCAATGGTAGCTTCAATCTTGCCACGATGACGAATAATGCCGGCATCTTGCAAAAGCCGTTCGACGTCACCTTCACCCCAAGTCGCGATGATATCGGGGTCGAACCCTGCAAACGCTGCGCGGAAATTCTCTCTCTTTTTCAATATCGTGAGCCAACTCAAACCAGCTTGAAACCCATCAAGAACCAGCTTTTCCCACAGCGCGCGGCTATCGTACTCCGGAACGCCCCAGTCGGCATCATGATAATCAACGTAAATTTGTTCGAGCCCAACCCAGCCGCAGCGTTCCATGATAAATAACTTTCAAATTTAAGTGTCCGTCAATTAGCGCAAAAAGCGCCAAGTAAGTCGTCATTAGCTCACCCAGCCACGTGATAAAAACGTTTTGCAAAGAAGTGGCGCAAAATGAACCAGCGACACACACAAAAGCAAGATGCTGCAGGCGTAATGCAAAGCCCACTCAACATCGCGATTGCCAAAAGTGACAGCCAAACGGTTCAAATAGTTGATACCGCAATTCAGCATAAACAAACACTGCTCGCGTACCAGCCCGTCATGATGTCCTGTGGCCTACGACAGGTTGGGTTTTATGAGGGGTTGATTGGCGTCATGGACGCAACTGATCACATTATTCCAGCCAAGAATTTCATCCAAGTTATTAAAGATACAGAGTTGGGGCAGCGGGTTGAAGCTTTGTCGTTCAACATGGGTATGCAAAGCTTATTTAAAAAAAACCGATCTGCGGCTGTCTATTAATATGTCCGCACGCAGCATTAGATTTGGGCCATGGAACCGCAATTTTTACCGTTGGCTTGAGCGTGACGAAACCATATCAGAGCGGCTGAGGGTTGAAATAACAGAGAGTTCGGCCTTGAGCGGACCACATAAAGTAGTGAAATTCATGGACGAGCTCCAACGTTTGGGTGTCAAGCTTTGCCCTTGATGATTTCGGATCAGGTCATACAGCACTTCGCTATTTCAACGACTTTATGTTTGACGTCCTCAAAATTGATGGCCAATTCATCAAGTCCATCAATAGCGATCCAGACATTCAAGCGTTGGTGCGTGCGATGATAGGTATCGCCAAACATTTTGATATGCTCACTGTCGCGGAATTTGTTGAAACACGAGCGGAGACCGAAACACTAATCGCTCTAGGTGCCGATTGCATGCAGGGCTTTTATTTCAGTGCCCCGTCGGTCCGGCCACGGTTCGCCGAAAACAGTGCGGTGCAGGATGCGTCATAACGGCATCTCACTCGCAGCCAGTTGTCGCACCCAAATAAATAATATTAATATCGTTTTTGTAGAGCGTTGGTCCACTTTTAGATCAACGAAACTGCCTAGCACTTTAACAAATTAGAGGATTTATCTTCATGACCAACATCGTCATTGCATCCGCCGCGCGCACAGCAGTGGGCAGCTTCGGCGGCGCATTCGCCAGCATACCAGCCCATGATTTGGGCACATCCGTATTGGAAGCAATCGTCGAACGGGCCGGAATTGAAAAAGGCGAAGTCTCTGAAACCATTCTCGGCCAAGTATTAACCGCAGCACAGGGCCAAAACCCTGCGCGCCAAGCCCACATTAACGCAGGCCTTCCCCAAGAAGCATCAGCCTGGTCAATCAACCAGGTTTGTGGTTCAGGCCTTCGCGCGGTAGCACTGGCGGCCCAACACATCCAACTAGGCGACGCGGAAATCGTTGCAGCCGGTGGCCAAGAAAACATGACCCTTAGCCCCCATGCCGCGCATCTACGTGCAGGCCATAAAATGGGCGACATGAAATACATCGATACGATGATCCGCGATGGGCTGTGGGATGCCTTTAACGGATACCACATGGGTCAAACTGCGGAAAATGTTGCTGAGAAATGGAAAATCACTCGTGACATGCAAGACGAATTTGCAGTTGCATCCCAGAACAAAGCCGAAGCTGCACAGCTTGCTGGACGGTTCGCGGATGAGATTGCAGCCTTCACAGTTAAGACCCGTAAAGGCGATATTATTGTGGACGCTGACGAATACATCCGTCACGGCGCAACTATGACTGTGATACAGAAATTGCGTCCAGCCTTCGCAAAGGAAGGATCTGTGACGGCAGCAAATGCCTCTGGCCTGAACGACGGTGCAGCTGCCGCCCTATTGATGACAGCAGATGATGCAGAAAAGCGTGGCATTGAGCCACTTGCACGGATTGCGTCATATGCAACCGCAGGTCTGGACCCGGCAATCATGGGCGTTGGCCCCATTCACGCAAGTCGCAAGGCATTGGAAAAGGCAGGCTGGAAAGCAGAAGATTTAGACCTTGTTGAAGCAAATGAAGCGTTTGCGGCCCAGGCCTGTGCCGTAAACAAGGAAATGGGGTGGAACCCAGATGTCGTCAACGTCAACGGTGGTGCAATCGCGATTGGACACCCAATTGGAGCATCTGGCGCACGAATCTTGAACACCTTGTTGTTTGAGATGAAGCGCCGTGGGGCGAAAAAAGGGCTCGCCACCCTATGTATTGGCGGTGGAATGGGCGTCGCAATGTGTCTTGAGCGACCATAAGCACTTTAAAATTCACAGGAAAGGCGGGCCAGTGCCCGCCTTTTTTGTTTTTGAACAATGACTTAATAAATCAACAAATTTCATCACGTAATTATATTGCTAATATATATTATATTTTGTAATTAGATTGCGAGAAGAATTTAGGAGATTTAAAATGTCACGTGTTGCCCTAGTTACTGGCGGCTCCCGAGGAATCGGTGCTGCGATTTCAATTACGCTAAAAGATGCTGGCTACACTGTAGCCGCCACATACGCCGGCAACGATGACGCTGCCGCCAAGTTCACTGAAGAAACAGGCATCAAAAGCTATAAGTGGAATGTGGCAGACTATAATGAAAGCGCCGCAGGTACTGCACAAATCGAAGCAGACCTAGGTCCAATTGATGTTGTCGTCGCAAACGCAGGCATCACTCGCGATGCTCCATTTCACAAGATGACACCCCAACAATGGCATGAGGTTGTCGACACGAACTTAAATGGTGTCTTCAACACCGTTCATCCACTGTGGAATGGAATGCGTGAACGTAAATTCGGCCGTGTAATCGTCATTAGCTCGATCAACGGTCAAAAAGGTCAGTTTGCACAAGTAAATTACGCAGCGACCAAAGCTGGTGATTTGGGAATTGTGAAGTCACTTGCCCAAGAGGGTGCTCGCGCAGGCATCACGGCAAATGCGATTTGTCCCGGTTACATCGCAACTGATATGGTGAAGGCCGTGCCAGAGAAAGTGCGTGATAGTATCGTCGCACAAATTCCAACTGGACGATTGGGCGAACCCGAAGAGATTGCGCGATGCGTTGCGTTTCTTGCATCCGACGATGCCAGTTTTATCAATGGCTCTACTATCACAGCCAACGGCGGCCAGTTCTTCGTCTGATCGGCATTTCGAATAGAATAAGGCCGATCCGCTTCCACAGATCGGCCTTTTCGTATCCCGCAAGAAGGTAGCGATACTTCAGCGGGAAGGTTTCTTGCCAAACAACCAATTCCATGCGGCCTCTACAGCCAGCGCGCGACTTGCATGTGCCGCTTTAATTCCTTGTTGAACATCAGCGTGTGAAGATACTTCAAACATCTCCATAATCCTTTGCATCAGCGTTTCTGATCTGATGCCGTTATGCTCGTTAAAAAATATGCTGACAAACGAGACTTTTCATCTCTTCAGTTAAGCTGTATTAAACTGAATTATGGTAGAACGTCTCCCTCCTCTCACAGCACTCCGCGCATTCGATGCCGCCGCGCGCCACATGTCTTTTGCAAAGGCTGCGGGTGAATTGCACGTCACACCTGCCGCGCTCAGCTATCAAATCAAAGCGCTAGAGGAACACCTGGGCAGCCCCCTTTTCCGTCGACTCAATCGTGCCGTTGAATTAACCGAAGCAGGCAAGGTCTTAGCACCCGGTATCAAAGATGGGTTCCAAACTTTGACAGCCGCCTGGCGATCAACAGAGCGTCTGCAAGACAACGAAACTCTTAACGTAACAGCAGGCCCTGCATTCACGGCCAAATGGCTTGCTCCAAGACTGTTCAAATTCGCGCAGGCACATCCCGAAATCGAACTCAGGTTTTCGGCATCACTTCGCATGATGGACTTTAGCCGTGACGGAATCGACGTTGCCGTGCGTTTTGGTTACGGAACGGACGACGGACTATTTTCAATGCCCTTAGCTGAGGAATGGGTTGCACCAGTTATGACGCCCGAATTGGCAATGCAATTTCCAACGCCAGAGAGCCTCGCAAAAGCACCCCTTATCATCGACCATAGCGTCGACTTCTTAGACCCACCTGCAGGCTGGTCTGAATGGTTCGCGGCAATGAAAGTAAATATCGGTGAGATTCACGGCGTGCAATTTTCACAGGGCGATCATGCCGTTGATGCGGCGCTTGCAGGTGCTGGCATAGTACTAGGCAGACGCGCATTCGTTGTGAAGGAAATCTCTGAAGGCAGATTGGTTATGCCCTTCAAAACTGCATTGGGCACGGGAGCACGCTTCAGGTTCTTATGCACTGATGGCGTCGAGGATCAGCCAAAAATCAAAGCATTCCGGGAATGGATGATTGCGGAAATAAGTAAGACCGCTGACATAACTGCAGGGCTAAAAATCATCCCCGTTGGCAACAGACGTTAGGAAAGTGGCGCAGTCGCATATGCAGCCGCGCCAAAATTTGATTAGTTTGATAATCGCGAAATTTGCTCTTTCAGTCGCAGCTTTTGTTTCTTCATACTCGCCACTTCGATGTCATTTCTGGCGAGCGCGCTCTGCGCTAATTCTACCGCGTGACTGAGAGTGGAGTGCTTTCTTTTCAGTTCTTCCAGATGCGAATTTAAGCTCATTCAATCCTCCTTGCTGACAAAGTGCGTAACTTGAGTGAACCACGAAAAATCCATTCTGTCACGCTGCAGCTACAGTATGAGCATATTCGCGCTTAACGACCGGTTAAAACCTTAACCCAGCACCATCACGCAAAACGGCCTTGATTTCAGGCACGTAGCTGTCCCCATCGCGCTCATGCTTTTCGCCATGATGTAAAATGCACGGCGAAAGTAATTCAAATGCAGCGCGTCCATCTTTTTTAGCACGCAATATGATCAATTCAGCCTTGCGCCCAATCCGCGGAGTAAGGGGTAAAACCTGCACGCTCCCTACATCCGACGGTAGGGCTGCCAATAGATCAACCAATCGTTCTGCGCGATGAATCACGTGAACGAACCCTTTTGGCTTGAGACGTTTTGCAGCCGTCTTCATCCAGGTAGACAGCGGTGTGTCTTCGCCCAACGCTTCTTCCCGCCCAATATTACGTGCTGCAACGCTCGCGTTGCGATCATAGTAAGGTGGGTTGGCAAGTACGTGGTGAAATTGTTGTTGGCGGATCTCGTCAGGAAGATTAGCGATATCGGCACAAACGGTTTCAAGGCCATTTCTTCGCGCCAACTCGGCATACTCTGGTTGGCGTTCAACACCTATCAATTTTAAGTTTGGTATTCGCGCCCCAAGACATAATGCCGCAGCTCCTACCCCGCACCCCAGATCCAGAACCGTTTCGCCCTCATGGGCCGTAACAGTTGCTGCCAAAAAAACAGGATCAACGCCAGCTCGATATCCCGTTTTTGGTTGTAATAACTGAACTTTACCACCTAAAAAGGCGTCTTTTGTCAGATCATCAGATTCAATCATATACCCAGCGGAATTTCATTGTCAGACATAATTGTGACTGCCAGCTCATGATCGTCGGGACGGACCATCAGTCGACGCGGGAAGATTCCAATTCCACCTTCCAGAACGCTCATATTTACGTCCATTTGAAAGCAAGCTATATCCTCCCCAGACAGAAGGGCCGTGGCAAAGGCAATAATCGTTGGGTCGGTGCTGCGTAATAATTCCTTCATGAACTACTACATAATGACATGCTGCTCTACAGTCGAGGGGCCGCGCGGGGATATCAGATGGCCAATACAAGTTCACAGCAAAAACCACACGACCAAATGGCTGCTTATTTGGCCGACGACTTGGTTGCAGTGAACACATTGATCCAGGCGCGCATGGCATCAGAGCACGCGCCTCGCATTCCTGAAGTGACGGCGCATTTGGTTGAAGCCGGCGGCAAGCGCTTGCGCCCCATGCTCACGTTAGCTGCAGCCCAGATGTGCGGATATAACGGCCCATTTCACATCCATTTGGCCGCTACTGTAGAATTCATTCACACTGCCACATTACTACACGACGATGTTGTTGACGAAAGCGCACAACGCCGTGGACGCCCAACCGCAAACCTTTTGTGGGATAACCAATCTTCTGTTTTGGTTGGCGATTACTTATTCGCGCGTTCGTTCCAATTAATGGTGGAAACAGGATCGATGCGCGTCTTGGACATCTTGGCCAGCGCATCCGCGACAATTGCCGAGGGCGAGGTGCTACAACTCACAGCGGCCCGCGACATCGCAACAACAGAAGCCACTTACTTACAAATCGTGCGCGGAAAAACGGCAGCATTGTTTTCAGCGGCTACCGAAGCTGGTGGCGTGATTGCTGGCGCTGATGAAAAATTGGTAAAAGCACTGTTCGATTATGGCGACGCTTTGGGGATCGCATTTCAGATCGTCGACGACCTCCTAGATTACAAAGGACAGTCTGCAGCAACAGGTAAAAATATCGGCGACGATTTTCGTGAGTGCAAACTGACGCTGCCTGTGATCAAGGCAATCTCAAAAGCGGATCCTGAAGAACATGCCTTTTGGAAGCGGACAATCGAGAAAGGCCAGCAAGAACATGGCGACCTCGAAGCCGCACTTGTCCTGTTGAACAAACATGGCGCGTTGACCGACACGCGTGATGAGGCGATTGAATGGGCTGCGAAAAGTACGGCTGCAATCGCGTCATTGCCTGACCACCCAGTCAAACAAATGCTGATCGATTTGGCCGACTACGTTGTAGAACGCATCAACTAGGTTTCTAAAACTTTAGCGTCAGTGACCCACCACTCGGGATGGACCCGTTGAATACGTTGTGCAGCCTTTGCTGCATCTTTGGCGGTTGAGTAAAGTCCGAAACACGTCGCTCCTGAACCCGACATGCCCGAGGCTGCGCCATCAGACAATGCAGCGAGCGCATCACCAACAATGGGCCGGAGCGAAACCGCAGGAGCTTGAAGATCGTTGCGCTGACTGACCAGCCACTGACAAAATGCACCAAAGTCCACCCAGCTAGGAATAACATCTTCCATTGCTGAGTTTGATTTTGTTGCAAGTGCTGAGAAAACCATTGGGGTTGGAACATCGACGCGTGGGTTCACTAAGACCATCCACATCTCAGGCAGCCCAATGGCATCCGCGAGAACCTCTCCGATCCCTTGCATCCGCTGGGGCGCATTAGACAGACAGACTGGTACATCTGCACCCAACGAAGCAGTGTCCAGATCGACCTGATAGCCAAGCTCTCTTGCACCGCGCAACACCGCCGCAGCATCTGCTGATCCCCCCCCGATGCCAGCAGCATTGGGTAGGTTTTTCTCCAAAGTAATATCAGCCGTTAGACCACAGGCTGAGGCCGCCTTCCAAACGAGATTGCTTTCATCAGTTGGGACACCCGCAGCATAAGGTCCACAGACCTTGAGTGACGTTTCACTAGCCTGTGAAATGGTCAGTCTGTCCCCGACATCCGCAAAAACCACAAGTGAGTCCAACAGATGGTATCCGTCACTACGCTGGCCGGTCACGTGCAGAGTAAGATTAATCTTCGCGGGTGCGAAGGCTTCAATCATCGTTCGCAACTTTCAGCGGTTCTGCACCTTCTTCAAGCAATGCCGCATCCAACCCGATTTCTAATTTACGGCGCATGCTATCTGGATCAGCTTCGCCATCAACTTCAGTTGGGTCCACAAAGGACAAGGCGCGGTTCCATTGAAACTCAGCTTCGCGTTTACGGCCAACAGCCCAATACACGTCGCCCAGATGATCGTTCACAACCGGATCAACTGCCATCAACTCAACAGCCCGTTCCATGTGCGCGACGGCTTCATCGTAACGACCCAAGCGGTATAAAACCCATCCAAGCGAATCCACAATAAAACCGCTGTCAGGACGCGCTGCTACGGCGCGTTCAATCATATCTAACGCTTCAGCCAAATTAATTTGTTTCTCGACCATCGAATACCCTAGATAATTTAGAACCTGAGGATGATCAGGGTTCAGATCCAATGCTGCCCGAAAGTCGGCTTCGGCCTGTTCCCAGTTGTCCAAACGCTCATGCGCAATTGCGCGTGCATAGTGGATGAACCAACGCCCCCGTGACCCCTCAGAGACCAGTTCAAGCGCTCTATCATATGATGCCACGGCATCCAAAAACTCGTCTTGGTTACGCAACGCATCACCAAGTGTAGAATGAACAATGGCCATATCCGGAAAACGACGTGCAAGTTGCGCCAAAACTTCGATCGCTGCGTCAGATTTACCAGAACTGCGCAAGGCGGCGGCGCGTCCTAATTCAGCGGCATGTGATGCGGTGTCCGTTCTTGGAACTTTTTTATAGGCATCAATTGCCAGATCAAATTGACCGAGTTCTTCCAATAATTCGGCGCTTAATAGCAATGCATCGATGTGGTCAGGACGTAATGAATAGGCCAAGCGTGCATACAGTAAGGTATAGTCAGCATCCGCTTCACCGCGTAAAGCCCCTGCAAGAGAATAAAACACTTCGGCAATACCATCGCTTGCTGATGTTGCGTGCGTGAATGGAGCCGTCGTACCCGCTTCGAGCGCTTCCAACAGTGCATCCAGCTCTGGGTCAGCTACATCCCCGAATGCTAGGCGCAGCGATTGCACCGCCTCTGCGTTGCGATCAAGCTGTGACAACACCTCGGCACGCGCCATGGCACTACGACGCGTTGCAAATGCGCCATCAGCATTGCTGCTTAAAAAAAGGTCATTAGCCCTTTCAAAATCACCGACCACAGCAAAAGCCATCGCTTTGTGATATGTCGCAAAGCCAGACATCCCTGGCTGCTCGGCAACAACATCAAATTCTTCAAAGGCAGCGGCTGCTTTGCCTTGTCCCAATTTGGCCCACGCAGATACCAATGCGTCGAACAAAGGCCCAATCCCGCCATTGTCGCCTGCGCGCGCAATCACACCGTCAAAGTCCTGGTTAATCACCAAATCAGCGATCAGAACCATGCTTGCAGTTTGGCTACGCAATTCCAGTTGTTCGATTGCCTTTGCGATTGGAACCGCTTTTTGAATTTCACCCAGCGCCAAAAGCGACGAAACTGCACCCTCCATCAGCTCTGAATTGGCGCGGTCGCGCGCAAGCGCTTTAACAAAATAGGTCGAGGCGTTGCTGAAATCATTCTGCGACGTTGCCTGACGCCCGGCCAAATACGCTCCAGATACGCTTTGCGCAAACGCTTGAGGCGCGCCAACGCTGACGGAAAAAGTCATTGCCACAGCAGTAGACATCAAAAATCGGATCACAGCATCGCCTCATGTTTAGGTTAAGTTCAAAGCTAGCACGTCAGCAAAAAGGTGCAATGGCTGGGGACCTTTACAGGCCACATTCGGCGCACAGATACGTGATCTAAAATGCAAAAAAGCGGACCTTCGTCCGCCTTTTCGTTTCGTCAGTTTTTTACCCGCTTACATGTTAGGATAATTGGGGCCATCACCACCCTGCGGGGTCGTCCAGTTGATGTTCTGGCTTGGGTCTTTGATATCGCATGTTTTGCAGTGCACACAGTTTTGGAAATTAATGACAAACTTTGTGTCTTTGCCCACTTCCTCAACAAATTCATAGACACCCGCAGGGCAATAACGGGCCGATGGCCCCGCGTATTTTTCAAGGTTTACACCAACCGGAACACTTGGATCCATCAAATGCAAGTGAGCAGGTTGGGACTCTTCATGGTTGGTGAATGAGTATGCAACGTTTGTAAGGCGATCAAACGACAGCTTACCGTCCGGCTTTGGATAATCGATAGGCTTGTGCTTTCTGGCTTCTTCAGTGCTGTCAGCATCGTTCTTACCGTGCTTGAGCGTGCCCAGAAGCGAGAAGCCCAATGTGTTACACCACATATCAAAGCCACCAACGACCAAGGACGTTATCAGGCCAAATTTTGACCAAAGCGGCTTTACGTTACGCACTTTTTTAAGGTCTTTACCAATCGCACCCTCGCGAACTTCAGCCTCATAAGCTGTCAATTCATCACCAGAACGATCTGCTTTGATTGCAACCATTGCCGCCTCAGCAGCGGCTTTGCCTGACAACATCGCATTATGATTGCCCTTGATGCGCGGCACGTTGACCATACCCACAGAACAACCAAGCAAAGCAACGCCTGGCGCAACCATCTTAGGCATGGATTGATATCCACCTTCAGAAATCGCGCGCGCACCGTAAGCGACACGTTTGCCGCCTTCCAAAAGGTCCTTCATCATAGGATGATGTTTGAAACGCTGGAACTCCATGTATGGGAACATATGCGGATTTTTGTAGTTCAGGTGGACAACAAAACCGACGTACACTTGGTTGTTCTCAAGATGATAAACGAACGAACCACCACCAGCGTTAGAGTTTAGCGGCCAACCCATCGTGTGGGTGACTGTGCCCTCTTTGTGCTTGGATGGATCAATCTCCCAGATTTCTTTCATGCCAAGACCAAACTTTTGTGGCTCGTGTCCATCAGACAAGTTGTATTTGGCAATGACTTCTTTGGACAATGACCCGCGCACACCCTCAGACAGGAAGACGTATTTGCCGTGCAATTCCATACCGACTTCGGTGTTTTCACCGATAGATCCATCAGATTCTAGACCGAAAACACCAGCGACTACGCCTTTTACTTCACCGTTGTCGCCATAAACCAATTCGGAACACGCCATACCTGGAAAAATTTCGACACCCAGTTCTTCAGCTTGTTCTGCCATCCAACGACAAACATTGCCCATAGAAACGATATAGTTGTGGTGGTTACTCATCAGCGGTGGCATCGGCGCGTTCGGAATACGCAACTTGCCGGCTTCGCCAAGCATGTAAAAATTATCTTCTTTGACTGGTGTGTTCAAAGGCGCGCCTTTGGCTTTCCAGTCAGGGATCAATGCATCCAGTCCACATGGGTCTAGCACAGCACCAGATAGGATATGCGCCCCAACTTCGGACCCTTTTTCAAGGACCACAACGTTGCAATCTGCATCAAGCTGCTTCAAGCGAATGGCGGCCGACAGACCGGCGGGTCCAGCGCCAACAATGACAACGTCATATTCCATTGTTTCGCGTTCAATTTGAGCCATTCTGTGAGTCCTTTTTCATAGGCGTCGAACATCAAGATTCGAACGAAATATTCTTTCACATTTTGCTACCCTAGCAGGCAGATCAATGCAATCTCGACACAACGTAAATCAAATACGGTTTTTCTGTATGCCTCAGAGCCGTCAGATCTTTTTGCACGTGAATGACGCACGCAATGCAACACAACAGCCAAGAACAGCCCAACATGTTTAGAACACTTGCATTTAGATGCCCCTTTGGTTCATTTGGAACGTAACCTTTAACAGCGGCCCATTTAGGCCGCTTTTCACAGTTGGACCAATGTTATGGAAAAGATCCCAATGACCCGCAAAGGGCACACTGATTTGGAAGTAGAGCTAAAGCACCTAAAAACGGTCGAACGCCCTACCATCATCAGAGCCATTGCAGATGCACGTGAACACGGCGATTTGTCCGAGAACGCAGAATATCATTCAGCTAAAGAAAAACAGTCCTTCATCGAGGGACGTGTGAAAGAGCTAGAGGGCGTTATTTCATTGGCAGATGTCATCGATCCTGCCAAAATGTCAGGTGCGATCAAGTTCGGCGCAAAAGTCACTTTGGTCGACGAAGACACTGACGAGGAAAAAACCTATCAGATCGTTGGCGAATATGAGGCCAGCATTGAAGCGGGTCTGCTTAACATCAAATCCCCAATCGCTCGTGCTCTTATTGGCAAGGACGAAGGCGACAGTGTTGAGGTGCGCACACCTGGAGGTGTGAAATCTTACGAAGTTCTCTCCATTGTTTTCGCCTGATAGGATCGTGGAAAAATGTCCAATCAAACCTCAAAATCCCGCCCGACCCCTTTGGGTATATACGACCGCCCAGTCTATAGCGCAGTCAGTGGGATCGAGACCATCGCAATCGTCTTAAGTGCGATTTGGTTGGTTGGCGCAGCTATATTTTTTCTTACCTTGCCGGACCAACCTAATGTACCTGTCGATCGTGACGGATTGCGTTTTCTTATGACGATGCTCGCAATCTTTATGCCTGTTGCAATGATTTGGGTTGCCGCCACCGCAGCTCGTGCCAGCCGTGTTATACGTGAAGAAAGCCAACGTTTGCAGGCGGAAATCGATGCTATTCGTCAAGCATATATTGCGCAATCACAAGGTCGCGACTTGTCTAACGAACCCTCGGTTAGGCGGAAGTTAGATGAAATCGCAGCCGCGGCACCCAAGACGGAAACAACATTCGCAACATTCGCAAGACGTCGGGACACTGCCGGTGAACCAACCCGCTTCACCGCACCAGTTGTTGTCGAAACGGATGATCAACCTGCCCTCGCATTGGGAACAACAGCCGAAGACATCACTCCGCCATTGGCAACAGAAGACTTTATTCGGGCAATGAATTTCCCAGAAACAGCAGAAGACGAAGTTGGTTTTGCCGCATTGCGCCGCGCCCTTAAGGATCGGGTAACAAGCCAACTGATCCGAGCGGCACAAGACATTTTGACCCTGCTAAGCCAAGACGGCATTTACATGGATGATTTGCGCCCCGATCGTGCACGCGCGGAAATTTGGCGTCAGTTTGCGGGTGGAACACGTGGTCTTCCTGTTGCTGCACTTGGTGGCGTTCGAGATCACTCTTCATTGGTTTTGACTTCGGGTCGTATGAAACAAGACCCGATTTTTCGCGACGCAGCGCACCACTTTTTGCGCCGATTTGATAGGGTATTTGCTGAGTTTGAGCCGCGTGCCAATGATAGCGAGATCTCTGCGCTTTCAGACACGCGCACGGCACGGGCATTTATGTTATTGGGTCGTGTCGCTGGTACGTTTGACTAAATCTTGTCAGCACAAACTGTATCGATCACCGCTTAATTCTTCGGGTTAAAAACCGCAGAATAGCTGTGTTCATCAATCGTTAACGTCACGACCGTGCCTTGCATTTCAGACCCTGAAACCCTGATTTTTCCCAAGTCAGATGCTGTTAGGCGATCATCCGCATCAATGGTAAAGCTAATTGATGCACCTGCTTCCAACCCGCCCAGTGGCATACGCAAACGTTCGGCACCATCCGCGACTTTCAGATTTACAGGTGTACTTTGTGAGGGTTACTACACCTCGACGCCAGAGCCACCACTCTGAATATCAAAAATCAGCTTACCAGCGGATTGGCGTAAATCAAATTGAACATCTGCCTGAATAATACCACGTTCTGATCCGTTGGTCAGAACAAACCGATCAACTGGAGCACCCTCTAAAAATCAAACATCCAAGCTCACGTCGCAATTGGGTTCACCGGAAAAAGCCGCGATTGGGCTGGCTAAGAATAATGTCCAAAGCGTCAGGATATTTTTTTAATGCCGCCTCCAATTGCTTGCTCAACAGCCAGACGTGATTAGTAAAAAGGCAAACCGGCATAGGATTTCACCCGCCAGCCAACTTGCTAGCGGGTGAAATCAATCCTCTTAGGATGGCATATTTGGAAAGTAATCTTCGCAATCGCCTTCGCGGTACACATCCGCGGTACAGCAGTGCAGACCACCGCCAAATGCATAAGCATCGCGCAATTCCACCTCGATCACATTCATACCTAACTTATCCATTTGCTCGGCCTGATAGACCTCAGATTTCTCCACACAAACCGTTTTCGGATCTAGTACCAAAACGTTCATAGACAACAATGTTGATGAATAGCAAAGCGCTGGTGGGGCGTTGTGCGCAGGCTGCGCTGCATCCACGATTTCCCAACCGTTGTCATTGTACATCTTACGCTGCTCTTCTGGTAGGCGGCGCTGCGGGTTGTTCAGTATCAAACCAGGGCGCAAAGGCGTAAAGGTCGCATCGATGTGGATTGGATACGGGTCGCCAGGGAAGTTCACAGTGTGAACGCGGTGATCAGGGAAGTGACGGCGCAACCATTCGATCCCTTTAAGGTTCGTGGTAAACCCATGCTGCACGACCAAGTCACGGCCAAAACGCAAAACGTCAGCGGCATCAAATAATGGTTCTTCTTCGGTGGTCATAAAGAACTTTTCTTCAGCCCACTTCAGACGCTGCGTATCGCCAATTTTATCGCTTAGATAATCTGGGTGATAGTCTTCGTTAGTCAGACGCGGTTTTGGCGCAGCTTCGTGACGAAATTTTGGATCGTCTTCAAAATACTGCTTTAACAATGGACGATAGTTTAGGTATTCGAACCAACGGCAACGATAAGACATTGTCGCTTCCAGCATTTCAGAACCGACAGTCAACAATACATCACGCGGTGGCATGCAGCCAAACTGGCTTTCGGTGTGAAAGTCAGGTGTCGTTACACTTTGGGAATGATCGATGCTATCTGGGCGATCAACGCGTACGCCGCGCTTGGTCAACATGTCAGCAAAGTTGTCGAGCAACTCATTCGCACGATCGATGGTTTCTTGTGGACGGCGGCCCCATTGGCCACGCATGTCACTGTCTTCGGGAACCTTCGCGTCTAACGCTGGTTCTTCTGGTGGAATGTGGCAATCGTCAGCGCGGCCTACGATCACGTGATGTAATGGATCCCATTCGTTCCAGCTGTTAACGACGGTTTTTTTTGGCGGGGTTTTGCGATGTATCTCTCATCCAAACTTCGTAGACACACAACTGCGATCAAGCAAGGCTGCAAACGACTCTCTGGCGGCTTAAAAGCAACCCGTATTACAGGACAAAGCTTCCAAAGGGAACGTAACGCACAAGGTCGCCTTTGTTGACTGTCTGCGCATCCTCAGCCAATTCGACAAAACCATCAGCCCAACTCAAGCCACTTATGCGACCTGAGCCCTCAGACCCAAATACTTCAACCTGTTCATCGCACATTCGCGCCCGCAAATATTCGCGCCGCCCAGCTTTTTTCGATTTTGTGAAGTTTGCGGGCACATCATAGCCAACAGGTGCCACCCATCCTGCACCAGCCAATTGAGCCATTGCTGGGTTGGCGAATACCAAAGTACAAACCATTGCCGCCACAGGGTTACCAGGCAAACCAAATACAGGTGTATTGTTCCAAAGACCCAAGGCCAACGGACGCCCTGGTTTAATAGCGATCCGCCACATCTGCATTGCGCCAACCTCTGTCAGCAACGACGAAACATGATCCTCATCCCCCGCTGATGCACCCCCACTGGTGATAACAACGTCAGCATTGCTGGTCGCATCGTCCAAAATGCGGCTTAAGGCGGCACGATCGTCGGCGCAGCGTCCCATGTCCACAGGCACGTGGCCCATGGCCGTAATCATAGATAACAACATCGGACGGTTCGCATCATAAATCTGATCTTGTTTAGCTGATTGACCCGCTTCAACCAGTTCATCACCGGTTGAAATAACCGCCACGCGCAACGGCACACGTACAGCAACGTGATCTGCGCCAGTCGCGGCTAATATCGCCATATCTGCAGCAGTCACGCGACGACCCGCCGTTAGGATAACATCACCCTTATGAACGTCTTCACCAGCACGGCGGGTATTGGCGCCCGTTTTAATTGGACCGTTGAAAGCAATCTGACCATCAGCAACCGTCACATCTTCTTGAAGAACCACAGTGTCCACACCAGTTGGCAATGCCGCGCCCGTGAGAATACGAACGGCCTGCCCTTCTGGCACAACAGTGGCCAATCGCGAGCCCGCAGCAGCACGTTCATCCAATAGCACCAAGAAATGTGGCCCCTCTGGACGACCTCCAGCAAACCCATACCCATCCACAGCAGTGTTAGGCAAAGGTGGGTTAGCACGCGGCGCAACCACGTCATCGGCCAAGACCCGCCCCATCGCCCGAGATACAGGTACGATTTCGCACCCCGTTACAGGCGTCAGGCGTTCACGCAGCAGCGCTAATGCTTCATCAACGGGTGTCCAATACACGCCAGCAGGCAATGCAAAACAGTCGTTACGCAATGATGGGGGCGTGATTAGACCACTCATTTGATTAGCCCCACTTCACTCAGAATAAAGTCAGCAACCGCAACAGTATCGTCCAAGTCGAACACAGGACGATCAAGTGGCATCGGTGTGTCAGATGCTACAGCGTGAATGGTCGGATCATCCCTCGCGATCAAAGGGTTGTTCGTTTCAGAGCGAAACGCTTCGATCTTTGAATGCGCGTCGCGTTTATACCCCTCGATCAAAATCAAGTCGACAGGTGCCAACTTGCCCAACAATTCGTTCAAGGTCGGTTCATCTTCGCCACGCATCTCATGCATCAATGCAAACCGATTGCGCGAAGCTAACAAAACTTCACGGGCACCGGCGATGCGGTGGCGATAGCTGTCTTTGCCCTCGTGATCCACATCAAAGGTATGGTGGGCATGTTTAACAGTGGAAACGCTGAAACCACGGCCAGATATCTCTGTTACCAGCCGTTCCATTAATCCTGTTTTTCCAGCATTCTTCCAGCCGACTACGCCATAGACTTTCATAACATCGCCTCTGCCTGCGCCAAATCTTCAGGGGTGTTTATGTTAAAGAAGGGATCTAACTGATCAACAGGGAACATGGCCAACCGCCCATCATGACTGTCAGTCCATTGCACAACTTTGCGCACTCCACCCAATAGGGCCGCACGCAAATCTTCACGCAACGCGACAGGCCAAAGCCCAAAAGTGGGATGGCGTGAGGTGCCGCGTTTAGGATCAGGCGTTGCTGCTATAACCAAAGGATGCGCCATCCCTCCAGCCTCACGGTGTAACCGTGCAGCCAAATCAGACGGGAAAAACGGCGTGTCTGCCGCTGCAGTCACAATGCTATTCACACCTTGCTCAGCCGCCCAGTCAAGTCCGGCGAGTACACCAGCCAATGGACCTGCAAACCCATCAATACTGTCGGCGATAACTGGGAACCCCAAATGGGCAAACCGCGACCCATCGCCGTTCACGTTCAACGCAATACTATCCACTTGAGGCGTCAATCGATCAATCACGTGACTGAGCAATGTGGAAGTCCCAAGCGGTAGTACGCCCTTGTCGCCGCCGCCCATGCGCGTTGCCAATCCCCCTGCCAAAATGACACCCAATGAACCGTTCATGTCTTACCGCCTTTACGCCCAGATTTTCGTGGTTCGTCCTTGACGGCGCTTGGATCAGCGTCCCAGATCAGGCGTTCCTTGCCACTTAGACACATGAAACGTTGCCCCCGCATTCGACCAATCAAAGTCAGCCCAACTTGCTGTGCAATCTCGACACCCCAAGCGGTAAAGCCCGAACGCGAGGCCAGAACAGGTATGCCCATCATCGCCGTTTTAATTACCATTTCCGAGGTTAAACGCCCGGTTGTATAAAGGATCTTATCTTCAGCACTTACGCCTTCTTGCAGCATCCAGCCTGCGATCTTGTCGACCGCGTTATGACGGCCGACATCTTCCATGTAGACTAAAGGGCGATCATCTTGGCACAAAACAGTTCCGTGAATGGCACCCGCTTCTAGATACAGGCTGGGCGTTCGGTTAATCTTGGCCGCCAAGGAATAGAGCCATGAGGTACGAACACAGGTCTGCGCAAGTTCAAGTCCCTCAAGACCTTCCATCATATCGCCAAATACAGTTCCTACAGCGCACCCGCTGGTACGAGTTTGCTTGGCTAGCTTTTCTTCGTGATTGGTAACCGTTTGCGTGCGCACCACGACAGTTTCAAGTTCGTCGTCATAGTCGATACCAGTTACGACATCATCATGAGCCAACATTCCTTGGTTCTTCAAAAAACCTAACGCCAAATACTCAGGGTAATCCCCAATGGTCATCGCCGTCACAATTTCTTGGCGGTTTAGGAAGATTGTCAGCGGACGTTCTTCCACGACCGACAACGCGATTTCCACGCCAGTGTGGTCTGTGCCAACAACGTGGCGGGTCAATCCGACCCTTGCCGGCTCAGGTGCGACCAAATACTCGTCCATGTCATCTGATCTTGCCAATTGCATCCCTACCTTTTGACAGCTAGTCGTTTGAGGATAATCTAAGAGTTCCACATGACATCCACCACCACCAAATCCGCCTACTGGATGGGCGTTCGCGACGGGGCGCCCTTTATCTTGGTCGCTGCGCCTTTTGCCGTGCTGTTTGGTGTCATTGCAACCGAAGTTGGTTTAAACCTTTTTGAGGTCATGAGCTTTTCCTTCGTGGTCATCGCCGGAGCCGCCCAATTCACTGCCCTTGAGTTAATGCAAAAAGAAGCGCCAACCTTGATCGTGTTAATTTCCGCACTCGCTGTGAACCTGCGCGTAGCGATGTATTCCGCCGCCATCACCCCCTACCTTGGAACGGCACCACTGTGGCAAAGGGTTTTGATGTCATACATGTTGGTCGATCAAAGTTATGCCTTAGCGCATGCTAAATTCGAAGATGCACCAAACATGAGCGTACGACAGCGCACTGCGTATTATTTCGGGACATGTACGTTAGTCATGGGCGCATGGTTCATTTGTAGCTTTCTTGGCGCAGCATTGGGCACCCAACTGCCGCCAAGCCTCCCGATCGACTTTGCCCTACCCATCGCGTTCCTATCAATGATTGCCCCAATGATACGCAGCCTACCACACCTAGTTGCAGCGATTACAGCAATCGTCGTCAGTCTAATCTGCATCAACGTTCCGTATTCACTGGGCCTAATTTTCGCAGGATTTGCAGGCATGGCCGCGGGATCGCAATCCGAAGTATGGATCACACGCAAACAAAAGGCTGCGCCATGATCGACAAAGGCAGCCTTTGGTTCATCATATTCGCCTTGGGAATCGGCAGTTTCATGCTACGTTTTTCGTTCTTGGGGTTGGTTGGCGATCGCCCACTGCCGGCATGGGCACTTAGATACCTGCGCTATACAGCTGTGGCTATTATCCCCGCACTGATCGCACCAATGGTTGCGTTATCCAATGAAACAAATACCGGTCCTGAACCTGTTCGCTTGATTGCAGCAATCGTAACCTTCAGCGTTGGCGCATGGACCCGCAACGTCATCTTTGCGATTTGCACAGGAGCTATCACACTAGGGCTTGGATTGTACTTATTCGGTTAAGCAGAGACGCTAGATTAAAGTTGAACCTTGGCGATACCATCAAGGATCGTACCTTCGTCATCTTCATAATATGTCTCGGTCTGAACGCCTGGAAGCGTCGCAAAATTGTTCATCAAACGTTTGGGGAACAAGGTGCTCGACATCTGCGAGAAACCATCAATTTGCCTTAACAAAGCAATGGTAGAAGCAGCGCATTGCGCATCACCAACTCTGCCGCGGGCTATCGCCAGACGGATCGCTTGTTCCGCCACTTCAGGTTTCACTTCAACCGTTTGCAGCACGATGCGATACTCAGAGCGCGCATGCGCCCCTTTGTAAGCAGCCAAAACCGCTGGACGAATACCGTACAACACGTCATCGCGGCGCGGCACTCTATCATTTCGGAACGATCCCGCAGGGTCGAATATAACACGCCGAGATCCGTTGATCATCAAAGCAGTATGTGCGCCAGCTTGCGAACCATTATTGATCATAGTGATCAACGTCAGCGTTGCGGGGCCTGCCTCGCGATACGCAGTTTGCGCAATGATTTTATCAGTCGCTTGGGCACTAGGGGGCTGAGATGAGCATGCCGCCAAAAACGCAACGGCTATTAAACCTGCTAAAATTCGCAAACCCTTAACCCCAAACTACTAATTCAAATTAACGAGCAAAAATCGCCATAAACACCAGAATTCCGATCACAACCATGATGGACCATGTTCCAAATTTGATGAACGCATCATAGTCGCTCTTTTGAGTTTCTGAATTCATTTCGCCGTGTTTATGCTCAGCCATTTGTCTCTCCTTGATAGAATTGGTCTCGATAATTTCGTGCTGGTTATATCAACTGACACGCGCTGTCACCACGTCAAAGGGGCACAGGCCAGAAACATTGTGTAAATTGTTTATACACCCTCAACTAGCTGTTCGTTGTCGTCATCCAAATCTTGAGTTAAACGAAAAACGATGCGGTTGAGTTCGGCCTTTTCAACATCCTTAGGAACGGCCAGCAGCATTACATTCAGCTGGGTGACGTGTTGCACCAACTGAGTGCGACCACCCGCAGGATCCGTTCCATGAAACGTCACGATATTAGGGTCGTAATAGCCCATACCTTCAATTTTCAGAACACCGGCACCACCACCGCAAACCCCATCGCAGCCTCGTGTTCGTTATCAAGCTGCTCTTCAAAAATTCTTGAGGTAGAAGATCAGGCGTTCATAGGCCTATTGCGCCGCTTGGCTTTTTTTTGCAGCGGTGTCTTGCCGACGCCACTTGGGGCAGCATTGTTGCCAATATTTGGCGTCGCGGGATCTGCATGCACTTCATGAACACGTGACAGCGCATCTCCTTCTACGGCTTCTGCCGCTCTCTTAACCTGATCTAATCGCCCATGCTTTATCCTTCGCTTTGGTACACCCACGCGCCGTCGCTACGCAGTTCACGCGTCGCAAGGCCTGTTTGATATAGGTGCGATAAATGCGCGACAGACTCAACCAGTGCGAGCCCATATTCGCCCTCACCTATCGGTCTTTTGAACAAACAAGAGAAACATTCAGACGCTGATTTTGGCGTTTCGATGTGTTTTTCCAACCTTTTCAGAGCACTGTGGTGATTTTCAATCAACTGGTGCATGCGTTGGGGCAAACCAGTAAACGGTAATTTATGGCCACCCAACACCAAGTGATCATCGCGTACTAAAATATTTAGGCGTTCACAGGCCTCTAACCATTCACCGATGGGGTCGGCCATTGGTTCTGTTGCATAAACGCCAACGTTCGGGCTGATTGAGGACAGGATTTGATCGCCTGCGAGGACCAAATTGTCATCTTGGCTCCAGAAGGTTGCATGCTCTGGCGCGTGACCATTCCCCATGTGAATGTCCCACGTGCGGCCACCCATTTTGATCTGCTCACCTTCTTGGATGCGTGTGTATCCCAAAGGAATCGGTGCAACGATATCGGCAAAATTGAAGGGGCGTTCAGTTGCACGTTTCGTGTATAACTCAGCTTCCATCCCAGAAAATTTATAAAACGCCAGTGTTTCAGCGTTTGGAAACTCCTGAACGTCCAAAGTTAGCATTCGCGCAGTCAGCCATGCAGTTCGCGTTGTAACCAGTTCAGCCCCAAAGTCGCTTTTCAACCAACCGGCTAAACCAATGTGATCCGGATGGTGGTGGGTCACAACCACACGACCAATGGGCTTACCGCCCAAAGGACCATCCATCATTCCCCGCCAGATCGCCTTGCACTTCTTCGATGCAAAACCGGTGTCGATGACCGTCCAGCTGTCGCCCTCATCCAATGCATAGACATTAACGTGATCCAACTTCATCGGCAACGGTAGGCGAAACCAAAGGACCCCTTCAGCTACTTCAATCGGAACACCATGTTCTGGTGGCGTTTCCCATGGGTAGTTCAGGCCCTTGGGTGCGATATCACCCATCAGGATGCCAATTCTTCGACCGTGATGGCATATAGATCGTCAGCGCCAGACTGGGCATGCGCCAACAATCCAACATATTCAGGCATCAGGCGTTTGATATAGAAGCGCGCCAACTTTTCACGTTTTCCGCCGGTACTGTCAGCCAAAGCCGCAGCCAAGTGCATATGTCCGCCAAGGATACGCGCAAAGGCACGAAGATATGGAACTGCACCTGCAAATCTTTGATTCAAATCAGTTTCTGATGTAAGCCAATCCGTTGCTTCTCGTAGGCTTTCACAGGCCTGCCAAACATCGTCCGCCATGTTGGGGAAACGATCGCGTGCTGCTTCGGCGTGCGCCTCAATTTCATCGATCAGACCATTCGCGACTTCGCCGCCATCCATCATTTTACGGGCGACTAAATCCATCGCTTGAATACCATTAGTACCTTCATAAATCGCAGTGACACGCACATCACGAGAGTACTGTGCAGCACCCGTTTCTTCGATCACCCCCATGCCGCCGTGGACCTGTAAGGCGGTGTTGGAAACTTCGATACCGACGTCGGTGCCAAAGGCTTTGGAGATGGGAGTAAGGAATGCGGCGCGGGCTTTCCACTCGGCCTCGCCAGTGGCGATGCCCATGTCGATCGCTACGGCGCAGGACAAAGCGATGGCGCGAGATGCGAATAGGTCGGCTTTCATGCTCAACAACATACGGCGCACGTCAGCGTGATCCACGATTGTGCCACTGCCACCCTCAACCGGTGTGCGCCCTTGTTTGCGATCCAGTGCGTAGGCTAGTGCGTGTTGATAGGCACCCTCGCCTGCGCCAATCCCCTGGCATCCGACACCCAAGCGCGCGTTATTCATCATGGTAAACATAGCTGCCATGCCTCCGCCCTCTGGACCGACAAGCCAACCGGTTGCATCGTCATATTGCATCACGCAAGTAGGCGATCCGTGCAGACCCATCTTGTGCTCTAGGCTCACAACTTTCAGTGAATTTGCAACGCCAGCTTCACCGTTTTCGTCCGGCAAATATTTAGGAACAAGGAAAAGGCTGATACCTTTGGTCCCTGCAGACGCTCCGGGCAAACGGGCCAAAACAAGATGGCAAATATTGTTAGAGAAATCATTATCACCCCAAGAAATATATATTTTTTGACCACTTACGCGGTAAGTGCCGTCACCATTCTCTTCGGCCTTGGAAGTTAACGCCCCTACATCAGACCCGGCCTGCGGTTCGGTCAGGTTCATAGTTCCTGTCCATTCGCCCGATATTAACTTGGGCAAATAAATATCTTTGATTGCGTCAGATGCGTGGTGTTCCAGCGCCTCGATCTGACCCTGTGACATCAAAGGAGCAAGCTGCAAGGATAGACAGGCCGCAGACATCATTTCATTAACTGCAGTAGTCACCGTCATAGGCAGACCCATGCCACCAAACTCAGGGTTTGCGGACATGCCAATCCATCCCCCTTCAGCAATGGCCTGAAAGCCATCGGCGTATCCATCTGCCGTGCGAACCACACCGTTTTCTAAGTAAGATGGGGCCACGTCACCAGCCCGCTGAAGGGGTGCCATGACCTCTTCGCAAAGCTTTCCAGCTTCAGTCAAAATGGCACGGGTCAGGTCGTCACTCGCATCCTCAAACCTATCCGTTTGGCGGACTTTGTCCAGTCCGACAACATGGTCAAACAGGAAATTGTAGTCATCAAGGGGGGCGCGGTATGGCATCTGAACCTCATAAAATCGGCATCTGTTTAACGTCGGTATAACGTCGACATTGCGTCGGTGCACAAGGCTTCGCAAATTGCCCAGCTTGGCAAGCAGCGGATGGCCTTGTATTGGACTGGTTTAAACGCACCATGAGGTGCATCACCAAAACAGGCAATCAAAACGCCGCGTCACGTTGGGGGTACTATGAGCACGATGCGAACACTACACCTTCATGCAAATAATGCGGATTTGGCGCAGGCTGCTGGCTTGCTACAAAGTGGTGGTTTGGTCGCCTTCCCAACAGAGACCGTTTACGGTTTAGGCGCTGACGCGCGAAACGGAAAAGCCGTCGCAAGTGTCTACGCAGCCAAAGGGCGGCCCAGTTTCAATCCGTTGATCGTCCATGTGCCTAACGTTGCCAGTGCCCAGAAATACGTTGTATGGAATGAAACTGCGCAGCAGTTGGCTGATCAGTTTTGGCCCGGCGCGTTGACGATGGTGTTGCCCCTACGCGAGGGGCATGGTTTGTCCTCTTTGGTCACCGCCGGTTTACACACCTTAGCTATCCGCGTTCCAAACCATCCTACCGCCCAGCGCTTATTGGAGTTGGCAAATGCACCAATAGCTGCACCATCAGCCAATCCATCAGGCCGCATTAGCCCAACAACGGCCCAACATGTCTTGGACGGCCTATTTGGTAAAATCGCGGCAGTACTGGATGACGGGGCCTGCGTTGTTGGGTTAGAAAGCACAATTCTGGGCCTAACACCTGACGTTGCATTGCTTCGTCACGGCGGTGTTGCAGTCGAGGCTATTGAAAAAATGCTGAGCGTGAACATGCCACAAGAGACCCCAAAAACAATATCGGCCCCCGGTCAGATGGAGTCCCACTACGCACCAAACGAGGCAGTGCGTCTGAATGCATCAGGCGCTGAAAATGGTGAGCTGTTCCTAGGTTTTGGCCCGATGCTATGTGATCTCAACCTGTCAGAAAATGCTGACTTGATAGAAGCCGCAGCAAACCTGTTTGATCACTTGCATCAATTGGACAAAATCGGAAAACCAATTGCAATTACCCCAATCCCTCAAACGGGTTTGGGCCGCGCGATAAATGATCGTTTACGTCGAGCCGCAGCGCCGCGTTAAATTAGGCACGGCCCGAAGATGCAGAAAGCATCAAAGGGCTAACACCGATGCTGGCCAATGCTTTTGACCATTTGTCATCGTCACCCGTTTCAAACACCAACTCAGGCGATGCTTCACAAATCAACCAGCCGTTTTGGCGAATCTCTCCTTCCAACTGCCCTGAACCCCATCCGGAATATCCCAGCATCAGCTGCGAGCGCATTGGCCCTTTTGCTTGGCCCATTGCCTCAAGCACATCCATAGTGCCAGTCATTGCAAAGTCTTCATCCACATTCAGACTGTGAAGATCTGATTGAAAGTCGCGGGTGTGCAAAACGAACCCCAGTGCTGTTTCAACAGGGCCACCCAAATGAACCTGCATATCATGGACTTTGGCGTCCACCTCGATATCCAATTGCCCAAGCACATCGCCCAAAACCACACCCCCTGCAGGTTTATTCACGATCAGCCCCATCGCCCCCTCGTCAGAGTGAGCACAAAGGTAAATTACTGATTGATCAAACCGCGGATCACCCATCCCAGGCATAGCGATCAACACCTTGCCGGCTAATTGTCCTGAAATTTCTATTGGATTCGTGGTCACGTGTTTCTCCAACATTCGGTTCTACGTTCTACTTTGCGACGTTCGCATACTGTGGCGCAAGTGCCATGAGCACGAGAGCGCGAGCAGCAGCGAAACATAGCTAACTCCATCGTGACTTGGCTTTTTGCATAGTGATGTCCACTATGGGCGCATGATTAAAGCTTCAATATCCTCCATAGCCCTATCCGTTCTTATGGCAATGCCTGCGTACGCAAGCGACACTGCCCCTGTTTCGGTTGAGGTTCTTCAAGGGTGGGAAATGTCAGACGGTCGCCGCGTCGCAGCGATCAAGCTGTCATTGGAGGATGGTTGGAAGACCTATTGGCGTGCCCCTGGTGATTCTGGCATCCCCCCACTGTTCAGCTGGAAAGGTGCGCGCAACATCAGTCAAATCCAGATCACATGGCCGCAGCCCAAAGTTATCTATGACGGCGGTGTCCGCTCGATCGGATATAAAGAGCAGTTGGTCATTCCCCTACACATCGCCCCCATGCGCGATGGCCAACCGATCCGCTTAAAAGGTCGTATGGATATTGGCATCTGTTCAGACATTTGTGCGCCCTACACTTTGAAATTTGACGCAAAGCTGGAGGAAGCAGGCACGTTTCCTACTCCGGAAATTGCATCTGCTTTAGCCTCTGCCCCATTTTCCGCATCAGAAGCTGCTGTGAAATCAGCAACCTGTCGTCTAACCCCAACTGATGACGGCATGCAGATTGAGGCACGTGTAACCGTCCCATCCGCTGGTGGCCGCGAAGAGACGGTTATCGAGGCCGGCCAAGACACCATTTGGGTCAGCGAACCTGTGACCACCCGCAAAGGCGGTCAGTTGGTTGCTGTTTCACAGATGTTCCACTCCTCGGGCACTGCTTTTTCGGTGAACCGCTCTGATGTGCGCATCACCATTTTGGGGTCTAACCACGCTATTGATATTCGCGGTTGTAGCGCGGGTTAAGCCGCGCGGCGTCTGCGCAATGCACCGATCTGAAAGCCTAGTGCAAGGATGATGTAGGTGGTTAGAACCAGTGCCGCGCTGCCCATGATGAACAGGCCCAACGCCCCCGTCATTGGCGACATGTTTGCCGCCATCGGAAATGCGTTTGTGATCTGTTCTGGCAATTGTTTGGACCATATCGCGTAGCCCAATGTTGCCCCACCCCACGCAAGGATCGCGACCCATAGGGCGCGAAGCCCCCATGCGACACCACTGGCCCGTGCACTCACACCACGACGCATCGCCGTGATGTGGCGAGAGACATCATGTTGGGCAGCGATCAACGCGGGTACAACCAACAGCACCAACAACATCCCAAACCCAAGACCATAAACCAGCGTGATCACGGTTGGCATCAAAAACTGCGCTTGTTGTGACCCCTCATAAAGCAGAGGCGACATACCGAGAACGGTGGTCAATGTTGTCAGCATCACAGGGCGCAAACGATCTGATGCACCGTCGATGATCGAGGGAACCAACCCGCGGTCTTCGGCGTACTCATCAATGGATGTCACCAGAACGATTGAGTCGTTAATGATTATACCTGTCATCCCCAACAGCCCAACGACCGTAAACATGCTAAGTGGAACACCCCATGCAGCGTGACCATAGATTGTTCCGATCAATCCAAAGGGGATGATCGCCATAACGACCATAGGCCGCGTCCAACTGCCGAAGACCCATGACAGCACCAGATAAATACCGGTCAGACACAAAATCAGACCCGTCATGGCATCATTCAAGAATGTGCTTTCTTGTTCACTTAGGCCCACCATCCGCCATTCGATCTGACGGGTGGACGCGATATTTGGCAAAATCTCTTCTTCCAAGGCGCGGTTGATTTCGGTGGCACGGGCTGGATCATCCTCTGACACATCACCCGTCACCGAAATCAAACGTACCCCGTTTTCGCGGCGTACGGTGCTAAAGCCAGTTCGGCGCTCAACGCTGACCAAATCAGCCAAGGGAACATAAATGCCACTTGGCGCACGCATCTGCATCCGCTCCATGAAATCTGCAGTCAATTCTCTGCTGGGCACTTCAACACGGATGCTGGCGCTGCGGGCCCCATCAGGGAATGTCGCCGCCTCAATACCATTCAGGCGATTGCGCAAAGCACGCCCTAATGTATCGATGGTAAAGCCAAGCGCCTGGCCTTGGGCCGTGAGGTCCAAAATCAGCTCCTCTTTGTCATAGGCCAAATTGTCTTGAACCGCGCTAACCTCAGGGTAGATAGCCAAAGCCTGTTGCAAGTCCTGACTGGCCGCCTTTAAAATATCGGTATCTGCACCAAAGAACTGAACCGACATTCCGTCCCCGCCTGGGCCTGAGCGCCATGATCGAAAACTGACTGTTTCAACAAGCGGGTGGTTAGCCACCATGTCCTGCAATTCAGATACAAAGGCAAAGCTCGAATACCCTTTGCGCAAATCGGCGTCGATTAACTCGATTGAAATCGCACCCAGCAGATCACCGTCTTTGCTTTCTGCACCTGCAAGGCCGCGCCCCGCATTGCCACCGACTTCGGCCATGACAAAATCTACAGGGTTAACGCCAGTTTCTGCCTCACGTTTTGCCGCCAGCGCGTTGGTGGCGCGTTGCATTTCGCGCATCATTTCAAGAGTATCCTCACGTGTTGCACCCTCAGCCATCGCAAAGTTACCAGTGACGGAACCACGTTCAGGCGCATTAAAGAAACGCCATTGTACTTCGCCACTGATAACAAGGATCACTTGGCTGGCCAGCACAGCAATGACGCCAGCCAAAACCACATAACGGGCACGGATGACCAACCCCATAAAGGGGCGGAACAAGTTGGTTCGACACCAATCGAACCCAATATTCACTACACGGCTGGGTACATCATACCAGCGACGTTTGTTCACAGCGACCAAGGCATGCGACATATGGTTAGGCAGGATCAGGAAACATTCAACAAGTGAAGCGATCAAAACCGCGATAACCGTAAACGGAATATCCGCAATCAAGCTGCCAAAACGGCCGCCCACAGCCACCAAACCAAAGAATGCGATGACTGTTGTTAGGGTGGCGGCAAACACTGGCATCGCCATGCGCCGCGCTGCATTTTCAGCTGCATTAACGGGGGCTTCGCCGTAATGACGAGCTCGGTGATCGGCGTGTTCGCCCACGACAATCGCATCATCCACAACAATACCAAGCGTGATGATCAACCCAAACAGGCTGATCATATTAATCGTCAATCCACCGACATACATCAAAGCAATTGCGGCCATTAGAGCAACAGGAATGCCCGCAGCCACCCAGAATGCGGTGCGCGCATTGAGAAATAGAAACAGCAATGCCACAACCAACAACAATCCAACTAGTGCGTTGTCGATCAAAATATCAAGGCGATCTGAAATTGCTTTAGCCCGTGCGCGGATCAAACTGATGGATACATCGCGGGGCAACGTAAGCTGCAAGGTGTCTGCAACCTCTTGAACCACGGCCTGCATTTCGATTGCATCACCATCATTCGATCTGTCGACCCGAATTGAAATTGCAGGGTGATCCCCAACGAAATAACCGCGGTCGCGGTCCACGCCTTGGCGCAACACCCGCGCCACTTCACCAACGGTTAGTGTGCTGCCATCTGCGTTTGACCGCAAAACAACGCCAGAGACTTCTTCGACGCTACGCTTTTGGGTTCCAGTGCGCACGCGGGCGTTTGCCCCTGCGACGTCACCTGCCGGATCAGCATTCACTTCTGCGGCAATCGCGCTGGCGATTTGAGACATGGTGACATCATTCGCAATTAATTGCGCAGATGAAACCGAAATCAACACTTGGGGTGCGGCGACGCCGCGAATTGTACTGCGTGTTACGCCTTCGGCGAACAAACGGGTTACGAATTCATCAGCAAAAAGCCCAAGCTGTTGAGGGGCAATTGGGCCTGTGATGACGACGTCAGTAACGCGATCACGCCATGCTCCGCGCCGTACCTTGGGTTCGTCAGCGTCCTCTGGGAGGGTCGAAATGCTATCAATGGCAGATTGCACATCATCAGCCGCACGCGCCATATCCCAGCCTGCCACAAACTCAAGAACGATGCTGCCAGATCCTTCGCGCGAAACGCTTGAGGAGCTATCGACCCCCTCGACTGCCAGCAACCCCGGCTCAAGAACCTGGATAATGCCGGCATCGATATCTTCTGCCCCAGCCCCTTTCCACTGCGTGCTGACCGACACATTGTCGATGATGACATCAGGGAAAAATTGGGCCCGCATGTTCGGGATCGCCATCAAACCCGCAACAACCATGATCACCAGTAAAAGGTTCGCAATGGTACGGTGACGGGTGAAATATGAGAGAATACCGCCCGCGGCGTTAGGTATTTGGCGCATGGGTTAGCCCCCCATCCGTCCCTCAATGCGCTCAACCACTTTGGCTGGCACTTGAGGTTCGGAAAGTTGTGAAAGGATGCGTGCCTTGGCCTCAGCCGGCATACGATTGTTGCCCTCGATAAAGGCGACAATTTTGGCGCGACGCTCATCGGAAAGTTCAACCATTGTCGGTGCCTTGGGCGCTTCATCGACGCCGCCCCGCAGAGGCTTAACGACAATACCGGCTCCCAACAAAGGCGAGCGTGCCTCGACCACATCGCGCCCTTCCAGGCCACGGGCGCGCACAAGGACATCATCACCCTGTCGGCGCACCAAAGACACATCAATCGCCTCTAACCGATTTTCAGACCCTAGAATCAAGACGCTGCTGTTGGCATCAAGCGCAGAAGACGGAAGACGGACAACGCCGCGTACAGTTGGTTCCTTTACGCGCACCTGGACGAAATCGCCGGTTTTAAAACCAACACTGTCGTCGAGTTGTGCAAACAACAAGCGTCCAGTTTGCCCTGCGTCTGATCCAGCACTTGAGCGGCTGATGCGCCCCTTCGCCTCAAGATCAACGCCGGCAACATCTAAGACAACTGTGACATCAGCATTTAGGATATCGCCATCAGCCCCAAGCAATCGCGCGTATTGGGCTGTAGAAACACGGAACGACACCTCTAGCAAAGCTGGGTCGATAAGTTCAGCCAGCCGTTCGTTTGCGCCGACAAGGCGTCCAGCAACAACGCTGGGTGCGCTGAGTTTGCCATCAAACGGGGCGATAAGAGTAGCATCGGAAAGCCCACGTTCGGCATCGGCCAAAGCGATCTGCGCGCGCGCGATTGCGGACGCTGCTTGATCAATACGCGCTTGTGATTGTGTGACCGATTGGCGGCGTGCCAATACTGCCTGACGGGCCGATGATGCGGCAAGTTCAGCCGTTTCAAGGGCCGTTGCAGTGCCAACGCCCCGTTCTAATAAATCCTTTTGACGTTGCAGCGCTTTGGCGCGCAAGTCTGCCTGATCTTGGGCCGCAATTTGTTCGTCTTGGGCAAGGGCCAGACTGCGTTGTGCATCGCGTGCGTCTGCCTGAGCATCTGCAATATCTGCCTGGACGCGCGATAATGTGGATTGGGCATTGGATGGATCTATCCTAACCAGCACATCTCCCGCACTGACTTCGCCCCCATCAACAAACTGCTCGAAGAGTTCAATCACACGACCACCAGATGCGGACCGTAGTTCCAAAGTTCGTCTACTTTTCACTTCGCCAAAAGTGGCAAGAACAGGGGTTTCAATACCAATTTCCGCGCGCACAACATTCACGGCAAAGACGCGTTCTTTGGCCGGGCGCGCGCGGTTTTCTTTGCCCATACGGTCCTGAACCGCGCCACCAATCATTTGGCCAGCAAAGGCCAACAATCCAAGCGTCATGGCGGCCAGAAACACACCAACCAAACTTTGTCTTAAAAACCGCATCAAATATTCCTCTAGAGCCAGCCAAATAAGCCGACCTTTAACCTAGACCACTTTGCACAAATGCCAAGCGCTCAGGTGGTTATACGGATGCTGGCACTATTTCCGTCGCTGATGTTCGTCCAAACGCGGTAATATTTCTACAAAGTTGCAAGGGCGATGACGGAAATCGAGTTGCCGCACCAAAATTTCGTCCCAGGCGTCCTTGCAGGCACCCGGACTACCGGGCAGTGCGAACATGTACGTGCCATTGCGAACGCCGCCTGTGGCACGACTTTGAACCGCAGATGTGCCGATCTTTTGCATGCTCACAATCGTGAACACCGTACCAAAGGCATCGATCTCTTTTTCATAGACGTCGCGGTGTGCTTCAACGGTTACATCACGCCCTGTCAGACCTGTGCCACCTGTGCTGATGACAACGTCAATTTCAGGATCATCGCACCATTTGCGCAATTGGGCCGCGATGTCCGCACGTTCATCGGTAAGGATCTTGCGATCGGCTAGGGTGTGTCCGGCATCTTGCAACCGCCCAGCCAACACATCGCCCGATCGATCCTCAGAGAGTCCACGGCTGTCAGAAACGGTGAGGACTGCAATGCGGACAGGAATAAAAGTGGCGGTTTCGTCAATACGGCTCATGATATCGATGACCTTTCAGCCCTGAATACGTGATTTCACAGAAAGCAGATCAGCCCATGCCTCGCGTTTGGCAATCGGAGTCCGCATCAATTGGCTGGGGTGGAACATGGGTAGGGTCGGTTTGCCCATCACTTCAACCCAATCACCGCGCAAACGGGTCATGCCGCGTTTGCCCAACATACACTGGCAGGCGATGTTTCCCATCAAGATCAGAACATCTGGGTTCACCAAAGCAATTTGGCGTTCGGTGAACGGCTTCATCATCGCCAGTTCATCTGCTTTGGGATCACGATCTTGGGGCGGGCGCCACGGCATAATATGTGAGTAATAGACCGCAGGTGCCTCACCCGTCCGCGAAAGGCCGATTGCCGCAAACATTTTGTCAAACAGCAGCCCCCGTGCCCCATCAAGGAAGATACCAGCGCGATCATCATCGCGATTGGGCGCGTCACCGATTACCATTACAGAGGCGCCAGCAACCCCTTGGCCGAATAACATATTACGGGCACCACGCTTTAACTCACAATGCTCAAAGCCAGCCACGGCTTGTTCAAGAGCTGCCAAATCACCTGCCTGAACGGCAAGATCGCGTGCGATGGCTGCACCGTCAACTTTTGGTACTTCATAAACAGGCGGAGGAGTTGGTCGTGCATTGGGATTATTCGCAATGGCTGCTTTGGCAGATTTTGCCAAGGCTGCAGGCAGTTCATAGCGATTAAGCGGCTGATCACAGATTGATTCATCTGCTCCCAACTCAATTTGCCATGCCAGCATCGCGGCGGCTGAATGATAATCCACTGATTCCATGCGCCCACCCTACCCGTCTAAAACGGCAGGTAAAACGCCCCCATTTTATGAACGCAAAATATTTTCCTATTTCCTATAAATAAGTTAAAAATCCCAATACTTGCCGCAACACGATCCGCCCTCTATAACGCGGCAAATATCACGAGGTTCCGCACATGACATTTCCACATCGCCATCTTCTGGGGATTGAACAACTGCGACCAGAAGAGATCACTACGATCCTTGATCTGGCGGAGGAATATGTCGCGTTAAACCGTGGCGATAAAAAGCACTCCGACGTGCTGTCTGGCTTGACCCAGATCAACATGTTCTTTGAAAACTCAACGCGTACGCAAGCCAGCTTTGAACTTGCAGGCAAGCGATTGGGCGCTGACGTTATGAACATGGCGATGCAGGCCTCATCCGTCAAAAAGGGTGAGACCCTGATTGATACGGCCCTAACCCTGAATGCGATGCATCCTGATCTCTTGGTTGTACGCCACCCCCATTCGGGTGCTGTTGATCTGCTAGCGCAAAAAGTTAACTGCGCGGTTCTGAACGCAGGTGACGGGCGCCATGAACATCCGACCCAAGCGTTGTTAGATGCATTGACCATCCGCCGCGCAAAAGGCCGTTTGCACCGCCTATCTATCGCAATTTGCGGCGATATCGCCCACAGTCGTGTTGCCCGGTCGAACATCATGCTTTTGGGCAAGATGGAAAACCGCATCCGCCTGATCGGTCCGCCAACATTGATGCCATCAGGTATCGAAGAGTTTGGTGTCGAAGTGTTCGATAACATGGATGAGGGTCTGAAAGACGTAGACGTCGTGATGATGTTGCGCCTGCAAAAGGAACGGATGGACGGTGGGTTTATCCCGTCAGAGCGCGAGTATTACCACCGTTATGGTCTGGACGCTGAAAAGCTATCCCATGCAAAACCCGACGCGATTGTTATGCACCCTGGCCCAATGAACCGTGGCGTCGAGATCGACAGCGACATCGCTGACGACATCAACCGCAGCGTTATTCAAGAGCAAGTTGAAATGGGTGTGGCTGTGCGCATGGCCGCAATGGACCTTTTGGCCCGCAATCTAAAAGGCACTGTATGAGCCTTGAGCCCATAGAAATATGGCAACCTTCGTTGCGGGCCTTTGGCTTGCGCTGTTGCGCTATTTTTCTGGTGACCTTTATGATGATTTCGCCAGCTTGGCCGTTTGTGGGCGGGACGACCGCATTTGCGGCCTCGATTGCGCTGTGCGTTATGTACATGTTTGTCCTTGATGATTTCACACAGTGGTTGGCCCACCGCAAATCCGTCTGGACCTTAACGTCCAATGGTTTGATTTACGAAAATATCCACGAGGACATGGAAGAACGCACCCTTCCGCTTTTCGAAATAACATCAGTTCATCAGCGCTTTCTATGGAACGTTCAATTGCGCCTGCGCAACGGGACTGCGGTCACAATGTTTTACCTAAACAATCCGAAAACTGTTTGTGAAACCCTTCGCACCGCCGTAGTGTCAGGGGCTGCGTCATGAGCATAACAATACAAGTTCCCGCGTTTGAGACTGGTGTGATCCGCCTGTTTGCGATCGACATACCGCCTGATCAAATGGATGCGTTTGAAGCCAAAGTCGCATTAGGCGCAGCGCACTTGGATGAAACCTTTGTTGATGTGTTCCCGATCAGCGACCTTGAGGGTCTTGGCCTTGCTGGATATTTGGTGACCGGCGGCGAAGTTCCCGAGGACCAAGTTGACGAAATGCACGTTCAACTGGATGCAATCAAAGGCCATGTACTGCTGGTGTTTTCATCAGCCTTTAAGCAAGATAAACAAACGCTTCATCCACAATCACCCCTGCGCCATATCGCGACATTTTTCACTGAAGGCACGCCTGTGACATTCAAAAAGCTCCCCGATGACAGTGCGCAATTGGGCACTGGTAACGATGAAAACAAACCTGCAAAAAAAGTCCCTTCGCAGGCTGCCATGTCTGGGCGCATCGCCACCTATGCCCTGTTGTTTATGTTCGCCTTTACCGGCCTCATCATATGGATTGGCTCATGACACACCCAAACCGCATCCTGTTTACCAACGCTCGTTTGATAGACCCTGAAGCAGCGACAGAAACACTTGGCAGCTTAATTATTGAAAACGGCATGATTGTCGCCGTTTATGATGACGCGGCCACGACGGATGACAGTGCGACCGTTATCGATTGCGCAGGCAAATATCTGGCTCCGGGCATTGTCGATATCGGCGTTAAAGTGTGTGAACCGGGCGAACGTCACAAAGAGAGCTTTCGCACTGCAGGCCAAGCCGCCGCTGCTGGCGGCGT